>JABLTN010022930.1_pt1 | contig 35132 bp, 33 predicted proteins | sample 7160141 | NCBI WGS metagenome assembly JABLTN01 (sample SAMN14651226, study PRJNA627086) | human gut metagenome | isolation source: feces | host: Homo sapiens | reverse complement strand
CTTTATAATCGTGGGCTTTAAAATGTATATAAGGAAGCTTTTCTAATTCTTCTATAAGTTCATCATGTAAGTTCTTGCATTCCTTGCTCATATGTTCTCCAATTTTTAAATTATCTGTAGTATATATTAAAAAATGTATGAAATCAAGGGATGAGATGATTAAATCATCTTGGATTTTGTTTTTTGAATTAATATTTACTTTTTGGTTATATTCAAAGTAAAATAAAAAAGAATTACTAGCTAATTGGGATATTGCTATAAATAGTGAGTTGCCATTTAAAATAGAACCACTAAAATAGGGGGGGATTGTATGTATTTAGCTGTAAAAGATGTAAAGACAATTGATGATTATAAACTTATATTAACATTTGAAGATGGCAGTGTAAGAATATTTGATATGAAACCACTCTTAAGAAAAGGTGTATTTAAAGAGTTAAAGGATGAAAAATTATTTAAAACAGTTAAAGTAAGTTTTGATTCAATAGAATGGGCAAATGGTATAGATGTTGATTCAGAGACATTATATGAGGATGGAGTACCATATTGTAATGAATAATATAATTTAATAGGCTTATTATAATTCGGCTGTTACATGTATAATGTGACAGCCTTTTTAATTAAAAAAGTATACAACTAATTCCTTATAAAACAGATATATTTAAAAGCACTGTAATTCTTTTTAACGACTTTGTGATAAAAGTGATACAAAGAATTATCACAAAGTTGTTTAAAAGAATCATATGACCATCGCAAATTGACCTTAATTTTAGAAATTACATCTAAATTTCAAAGGTCAGTTTGCGATGGCTTTATTTTTTAATTATACATTCCATGTTTATTCATATAATTATAAATTTGTTCGCCGTGTTCTTGTTCTTCTTTTTGAATATGGTTTAAAACTTGTCTTATATTTGTATCTCTAAATTCAAAAATCGAAGTATTATATGTAGATGAAACATATTTTTCTGTTGATAAAGCATCTTGGCATAGGAGTTTATCGCCTTCGTTGTAGTTCATTTGCATTTGGCCTTGTAAATTTCCTAAATTAAATTCAGATTGTGTATTTTGCTCATTTCCTTGACCTTGGCTCGCGTTTTGGTTTATATTTGGAACTGTTCCGTTTAGAATTTGATTTATAGTGTCTAAGTGTTGTTGTTCTTTTGAAGCTAAGGAATTAAATAGATTTTTTAACTCTTGGCAATTTGTTTTTTCTGCATGGTCTTTATATTTTGCGACACATAAAGTTTCATGTTCTTTAGCGTCTTCTAAAAGACTTTTTTCTTTAGTATTTAAATTTAGCATTTTATCACCTCAATAGTATTTTGTATAAAAATTTTTAAAATATACATATAGATTACTGTTTTTTAACAAATAAAATGTGCATATAATGTCACTTTTTGGCTAGAAATTTTATAAAATATTAGTAAGAAATAATTTGTCTTTTATTAATATTTACAAGAACTACAATGGTTTTATATTTTATAAAGTAAAAAGTTAATAATGGACATCAGGAAGGTGATAAAATGGCAATAAAAGTATGGGGGATTGATGTGAGCAAGTACAATCACCCAATCGATTGGAAAAAGGTCAAAAATGCTGGTGTTAAATTTGCGATTCTTAGAGTGGGGTTTGCAAGCACATCAAACAGACATAATCTTTATTTAGATCCTTATTTTGAAGAGTTTTATAGAGGAGCTAAGGAAGTTGGAATGCCTGTTGGAGTTTATTTTTATTCAAGATGCAATAGTATACAAACAGCAAGAAGAGAAGCTGAATTTATATTAAATGCTATAAAAGGTAAACAATTTGAATATCCAATTTGGCTTGATGTTGAAGATATAACAACTTTAAACTCAACAAGTAGATCAGCACTTACAAGAGCTGTTGTAACTTGTTTGGAAGAGATAAAAAAAGCTGGATATTATGTTGGAATATATTCAGGAAAATATATATTGAGAGACAAGTTAGATGATGAAGATTTGAAACAATACGATCACTGGATAGCACAATATGCAACACGCTCAACTTACACAACATATAAAATATCAATGTGGCAATTTGGTGGAGAAGTAAACTTCCTAACAAGCAAAAAAATTCCGGGAATCGGAAGTAACGTAGCCGACCAAAATTACTGTTATAAAGACTATCCGACAATAATAAAAAGCTCTGGATTAAATGGATTTGAAAAAAACTATTTAAGAGTTGAACTCCCATTTTATATAAAGACACTGGGAAAGGTGAACATAAGAAAATCACCAAATATCCATTCTCAAATAATCTACACAGTTCCAAAAGAAGGCATAAGATACAAGATAACAAAGCTTTCCGAAAATGGCGAATGGGGTTACGTTCCATATCGCGATGGTTGGATTACTTTAAATAAGAATTATGTAGAAAAAGGTTGTTAATACAAAGATAAATTTGTGGGAATATATGTAAAAATACCCCGTGTATGGGCTTTTAAATGCCGTTCATACACGGGGTATTGTATTTGTATTAATAAGTATAAAATCTAACTTAAAACCGAAAAATCTATGTCATAAATATAGGTATTTATATTACCACCACTTAATATATTTCTCGTCGTATCTAGATATAAATTCCTTATCTAGTGAAGCTTCATGCGCTATATAAGGAAAATATTTATATAATAAAGATGGTGATTTAATTATACTAGCCCATCTATTTTCTCTATTAAAAATCCATCGAACAATGATACGAATTTGGTGGGGTTTAAAATTGGATAGTTTTGGTACTAATAATTTAATATCTTCTAACCAATTATAAAAAATTGAGAATTCATGCTTAGACTGAGGTGGAATTTCAAAAATATCCATATAGAATTCTATTGCAATATGAGTAATCTCTCTTTCTTCTGGACCTTGTTGTAATAAATTTTGTTTTAAATCTCTATGCATTTGCTGAACTTCCATTTCCTCTTTCATCTTAGCTTCATATTCTAACTCTTCATAACTTTTAAAAAGCTCATTAAAATTTTCACCATATGTAAAATAAGAAAACTTTCCACCTGAAAAAACAGTCTTTTTCTTCAAAATTCCTAACTCACACATACGCTTAAGTCTCTTATAAATCGCATCCTTTTTCAAATATAAAATCGGCAAATCATCGATTAACCCTTGGTAAGAAACCCAATAATACTTCTCACCATCAAGCGTCATACAACGCATGCGATTTGAATCGATAAAATCAACAATCCATCTAAGCATATGTAAATCAACAGAATCTAGTTTGAAATTTACAGCAGCTAGTTGAGAAAAACCAGAAATAGTATACTTCATAATTGAACACCTCTTTTATTTGAAAATTTGAGAATGTGTTTTATATATTGCTGCGTTTTGTTGTGGTTGTTTAGTGAGGGTTGGTAGTGAAAAATTTTATATATATTCTCTTAAATTAATTATACTTAAAAAGTATGGAAAAAGTCTTGTTCTAAAGCTTCACTTTTTGAAAAAATTTATATTTTTTTAAAAGAGTTATATAGTAGAGGAGTTATTTGATCCATGTTTTCATCAGTTTTATTCGTATTTTGGTTTGGATAAAGGAGAAGAAAATACGATAAGGGTGGACTTTTGGGTCAAGTGATAGGGTGTTTTTTGTCGAATGCGTGGATTTTGATCAGGATGGTGTGGATTTTGGTCAGCTTGGTAGGTGCATTTGAGTTCGATGGTATGTTAAGTTAGTTTATATTTGTAGTATTGTTTTACATACTGTTATTCTATTTAACAACTTTGTGATAAGTATATTTGTAGGATAGTTTTTATATGAAGAATATGATAGTAAAATAAAGGATTATAAGATAATTATGTTGAAAAATTAAGATTTAGATAGTTGAAAAAATATTTGGGGGGATTTTAATGGAAAAAGTTAAAAGAGTAAATATGCTTGATACGGCTAATGAATTTTTAGAAAAAAATAAAAGAGGATTCAGATTAGATGGTAAACCTATCAACAAATCAAGAATTAAGAAGGCATTTGAGTGTCTTACCAAATATGAAAAAGAAGAAAAAAAGTTTTTAAAACAAAGTGAAGCAAATAAATATAATTCTGGAATAAATAATAAATATATTGATAAAGTGGTTGATTCTGTGCAAATAAGAGAAGATTTAATAGAGAGACTTAAGTCAAAAAAAGAAAAAAAGATAGATCACTATATATATAGCAAATATATAAAATTTTTAAATAAAGATAAAGGAATGTCTATAGAAAAATTACCGAGATACTATACTGAATTAGAAAGAAGATTAGAAATTATAAAAAGAATTCACAAGGGATGTAATGCGAGTGATATAAGTGATATGGCCTATGAACTTATGTTAGACGAAAGCAATATACATAGAGATTTAAGAATTATAAGCGATGGAGAAATGAGCGTAATGGGGCAAAGGGTAAAGGTTGAATATCGTAAACAGAATGATGAAAATGGTGAAGAGTATATATTGTCAACTGCTCATCCTTTGTTTTTGGTACAGAATTTAGAGCAAATAATAGCATTGCTTAATGGATTGAAGTATTCATATGAGATTTATGGATATAAAGAATATGCGAGAGAAACTGCAGTCAGCATTTGGATGCAGTTATCAGATTATGCAACTAACAGGATTTTGAATGAACTTCCAAAAGAAGAATTAAAAATAGATATTAATTGGTATAAAATGATTGCTGATGAAGCAGAAGAAAGAAAAAGAAAGTTAGAAGAGGAAGAAGATTATATTATTGATTCATTTAAAACAGAAGAATTTATATCGAATTTAGGAAAAAATAAAGAACATTCTTATTTAAAAAATCTAAAAAATCCACGAAAATAGGTACCCGGTACCTCAATAACGTGACTTCCATTTGATAGAATTAAAGTAGAAATTATCTAAGAAAGATATTTTAAATAAAATTTAATGGAGGATGGTAGTATGAAAAAATTTCAAACAATAACAGGGGAAAATATAAACATTGAAAAGGGATTAGAAATAAAAAATAGTTTAGAAATTATGGTTAATGACATAAATGAAGGAAAAGTAAATAGAAAGCAATTAAAAGAATTGTGTTCTGAATTTGTAAAAACTCAGAATAAAGGTAAATTTGAAGGATTTTGGGCAATAATATTAGATGATTATATGCCTTCTGATGCGAGAATTGATTTTTTATATTGGCCAACTTATTGTATAACTATGGCGATGATGGTTGGGTATATGATGAATCTAAACAAAGAAATAGACGGCTTTGATGATTGTTTTAAGTTGGGGTTAGAAGCATGCACTAAAAGAAGCTTTAGGGGATATACTTACGAGGCTGGAAAAGATAAAATAAAAGTTTTAAATATGTTTATACAATCTGGACTACTTGAATTTTTAAGAGAAAATAAAGAATTATGTCCAAGATTCAATGTGTGCATAAAACGTATATTTAAAGAGATGCAAGAAAGGGTTAATCAAGGAGATACCATTTGTGATTTAGGCAGAGATTATGAAGAAGAGTTCAAAAGTATACTTAAATTAAAAGCAAATTCTAAAACAAATTAAACAACTAGAAGGAAGTAAGTATCAAAATAAAGTCAGATTAGGTGCTTATGATGGCAGAGAGATCGTTACATTTACGGATTATGAAATAAATGAAGAAAAATACTATAGAATAACTAAAATAAGAAAATAGAGCTTAATAAAAAGAGTAGATGAATCGGTAAGTACAAACTTAAGATTATCTACTTTTTTTATTTATAGTAGTTATATAGTAGAGGAGTTATTTGGTCCATGTTTTCATCAGTTTTATTCGTATTTTGGTTTGGATAAAGGGGAAGAAAGTACGGTAAGGGTGGACTTTTGGGTCAAGTGATAGGTTGTTTTTTGTCGAATGCGTGGATTTTGGTCAGGATGGAGTGATTTTTGGAGACCTGGTGAGGACTTTGGAGTTAGGTGGGAGTAATTTTTAGGTGTATAGTAAGTTCATTTGAGTAAAGTGGAGGTGCTTTTGAAGAACTCATGGGTATTTTTGAGTCAAGTGTGATGACTTTGGTAGATTCATTGGTTGCGTTTAAGTCGAGGGGTATTGATTTTGGTCAGCTTGGTAGGTGCATTTGGGTTCAGTGGTTGTTTTTGTGGAGATTGATGTTAAAATAGATTATATATAATATTTATAAAAATTAAAAATATAAAATGGGGAGAATGAGGAAGATATAATGACAACAAATGTGAAGAGTAAATTATTTAAGGCTGAAAAAACACAATGGATAATACCTTGCAATCCAGCATATTACGATGTTTGTGGCGTGTTTAATAAATTAGACAAGGTTGAATGGAAGCAAAGTACAAATGTAAATGAGGGTGATATAGTTTACATATATGTAACAAGTCCAATTAAAGAGATTCGATATAAATGTGTTGCTAGAAAAGTTGATTTAGATTATGCAGATACAGAAAAAGATCGAGAATTTATATTAAAAGGCGATAATTACGAAAACTGTGGGAGATATATGGAGTTAGAGCTTATAACAAAATATAAAGAAAATAAGTTTACATTGGAAAATCTAAAACAAAATGGTCTAAAATCAGTTCAAGGTCCAAGTAAAGTGTCAGAAGAACTGGCTAATTATATTAAATCAAATGAGATAGATATGATAAAAAAAACTTTGCAAGAAGAGAATAATATAGAATATGATTTAAAAAATTATATAGATAAAATAAATGTCGATGAAAACTTTACTTATAAATATGATAAAAAGAAAAAACAAAAATATACAATTCAAAATGGAATTAAAACATATATACGTGATAGAAAAGTAGCAATGAATGCATTGAAAAAGGCAAACCATAAATGTGAAGTGGATTCTGAGCATGAAGTATTTTTACGAAGAAATGTAGAGGTTGGATATACAGAATCACATCACCTTGTTCCAATGGCTTATTCAGATATATTTGATGTGTCATTAGATGTCGAAGAAAATATAGTCTCACTTTGCAGTCATTGTCATAATTTATTGCATTATGGTAAGGATTTTGAGAGGGTGCTTGAGAAGTTGTATTATGAGAGAGTTAATCATTTAAATAAGGTAGGAATTTATATCAGTTTTGACCAGTTGCGAGAGATGTATTTGTAGTATTGTTTTGCATACTGTTATTCTATTTAACAACTTTGTGATAAATATATTATTAATGATAAATATTTTTAAATTTACTTTTACCCAAAAAGCAAAAAAATATCAAATTGATATTGAAATTTCCATCAATATGTCTTATTATTATACCTACAGGGGGTATTTTTGAAATACCCCAACATCCATAAAACATATATTAACAAAATATCAAAAAAATATAAAAAGCATGTTTAAAGCGCGCAAATTTTGTACACAATAAAAGGTAAGGAGGAAATCTTATGAGCAATATAGTTAAAGAGACATATAAAGTGGAAGGCATGACATGCGCATCTTGTGCTAATGCGGCTGAGAGAGCTGTTAGAAAGCTTGATGGTGTTGTAAACCAAAATGTAAATTTAGCTACAGAAAAGTTAACTGTAGAGTTTGAAGATGATAAGGTCGATTATGATACGCTGGAAAAGGCGATTAGTAAGGCTGGTTATAAATTAATTAAAGAGGAAGAAAAAATAAAGAAAATAGAAATGAAAGTTGGAGGCATGAGTTGTGCGGCTTGTGCGAAGGCTGTCGAGAGAGTTACTAAAAAGTTAGATGGTGTTAAGGAATCTAATGTAAATATTGCGACTGAAAAGGCTGTTATTTCATATGATGAAAATAAAGTTTCTCTTGATGATATTAATAACGCAATTATAAAGGCTGGGTATGAGCCTATTATGGAGTCTAACAATAAAAAAATAGAGCTTACTGTTCACGGTATGACATGTGCTGCTTGTTCAAAGGCTGTTGAAAGAGTGACTAAGAAGCTTGATGGTGTTGAGGATTCTAGCGTAAATATAGCAACTGAAAAGGCTATAATTACTTATGACCCAACTAAAGTAAGATTATCTCAAATTACAAAGGCAATTGAAAAGGCTGGATATGAGCCGATAACTGAGGAAAATAAAGAAACTGTAGATGAGGATCAAAAGAGAAAAGATAAAGAGAGAAATACTTTATTTAGAAAATTTATAGTTGCGATTTGTTTTGCAATTCCTCTATTCTACATTGCGATGGGACCTATGGTTCCGAAACCTTTTGGACCTTGGCCAGTGCCAAATATAATAAGTCCAGAGACACATATTATAAATTATGCACTTATACAAATTGTATTAGTTGTTCCTATTATGCTTGTAGGATACAAATTCTATATAAATGGATTTAAATCATTATTTCATGGAAGTCCAAATATGGATACATTAGTTGCTATTGGTACATCATCAGCGTTTATATATAGTTTATACACTACTATAAATTTAATAAGAAATGCTGGTGTTTCAATGGAAATGCATATGTCTCATCACCACCAACTTTATTTTGAAAGTGCTGGGATAATAATCGCTTTAATACTTCTTGGTAAGTTTTTAGAATCTCGTTCAAAGGGTAAAACTTCTGAAGCTATTAAAAAACTTATGGGGCTACAACCTAAGACTGCGACAATTATGGTTGATGATAAAGAAGTTGAGGTTTCAATTGATGAGGTTTTAGAAGGCGATATAGTCGTTGTAAAACCTGGTGAAAAAATACCTGTAGATGGTAAAATCGTATTTGGACATACGTCAATAGATGAATCTATGCTTACTGGTGAAAGTATGCCTGTTGAAAAGACTGTTGGTGACAGTGTTACTGGTGCTAGTATAAATAAAAATGGTCTTATAAGATTTGAGGCTACTAAAGTAGGTAAAGATACTGCTCTTGCTCAAATTATAAAACTTGTTGAGGATGCTCAAGGAACAAAGGCTCCTATTGCAAAACTTGCTGATACTGTGGCAGGGTATTTTGTGCCAGCTGTTATAACAATTGCTGTAATTTCTGCTTTACTTTGGGCTATTATAGGTAAAGAAAATACTACTTTCGTGCTTACAATATTTATATCAGTTTTAGTAATTGCGTGTCCTTGTGCGCTTGGTCTTGCAACACCAACTGCGATTATGGTTGGTACTGGTAAGGGTGCAGAAAATGGAATACTTATAAAAAGTAGTGTTGCTTTAGAACTTGCACATAAAGTCAATACAGTAATATTCGATAAAACTGGTACAATAACTGAAGGTAAGCCAAAAGTTACAGAAATAATAACTTATGGAGATTATGACGAAGATTATATATTAAAATTAGCTGCATCAGCTGAAAAAGGATCTGAACATCCACTTGGTGAGGCTATTGTTAGATATGCAGAAGAAAAAAATATGAATTTAATTAATGTAGAAAAATTCAACTCAGTTACAGGAAAAGGTATAAATGCAGTAATCGATAATAAAAAGATAAACCTTGGTAATGTAAAAATGATGGAGAATTTAAATATATCTTTAGATATAGTTGAAAATAAATATGAAGAATTGGCTAAACAAGGTAAAACTCCTATGTTTATATCAATAGAAAATGAACTTGCTGGAATTATTGCAGTTAATGATGTTGTAAAAGAAAGCAGCAAAAGAGCTGTTGAGCTTTTACACAACTTAGGTATAAAAGTTGCTATGGTTACAGGTGACAATAAAAATACTGCAGATGCAATTGCTAAGCAAGTTGGAATAGACATAGTTTTAGCAGAAGTTCTTCCAAAAGATAAATCAAATGAAGTTAAGAAATTACAAGCTGAGGGTAACTTTGTCGCTATGGTTGGTGACGGTATAAATGATGCTCCTGCTCTTGCTGCAGCAGATATTGGTATAGCTATAGGTAATGGTACTGATGTTGCGATTGAATCAGCTGATATTGTTTTAATGAAAAATGACTTAATGGATGTTCCAACTGCTATAAAACTTAGCAAAGACACTATAAGAAATATAAAACAAAACTTATTCTGGGCATTTGGTTATAATACAATAGGAATCCCGGTTGCTGCTGGAGTTTTATATATATTTGGCGGTCCGCTTCTAAATCCAATGATAGCAGCAGCTGCTATGAGTTTAAGTTCAGTGTCTGTTGTATCTAATGCTTTGAGATTAAGAAAGTTTAAACCTTATAATGCTTAATTATATAAAATATTTTATACATCCAAAACAATAAGTTTGAAAATAAGGTGTAATATTCACTACGACACGGGTTAGAAATTTTTAACAATTATATAAAAAATATCTTTAAAAAATTTAAATTAAATAAGAATCAAAATATCAAAAGATTGTTGGATTGCAAAGTCTAACAATCTTTTAATATATATAAAAAAAATTATATAGTAGCAAAAATACAATAAAATAGAATTGGTATTTAATAAAGTAAAACGAATTCATAAATTATTATAAATAATTATATGTTATAATAAACCTAAAGATATGTTTTAACGTATAAAACGTAAATATAAATAATGGGTGGTATTAATCAAAAAATAAAATATATTGGTATTTAGAATAAAGTTTTTTTTGAGTAGGGAGGTTACTGATGGAGAAGTATATACTAGTAGTAGAAGATGATTACAAAAGCCAACAATTATTACAGCAATTCTTAACCTCAAATGGTTATAAAGTAGATTGTGCAAATGATGGTTTGGAAGGAATACAGATGTATAAAGACAGAAATTACAATTTGATACTTCTAGATATAGTAATGCCAAATTTAGATGGGTTTTCCATGTGCAAGATGATAAGAAAAGAGTCAGATGTCCCTATTATATTTGTGACAGCATTAAGTAGTGAAAGCGATCAGATAAAAGGTTTTGATTTATTATGCGATGATTATATTGTAAAACCATTTTCGTATAATTTATTAATAAAAAGAATAGAGGCTGTTTTAAGAAGGTCAAAAGAAGATAAAGCAGGGGTTTATCTAACTTTTGAAAAAATTAAATTAAATCTGAAGACATATTCTGCTGAAATTGATGGTAAGATAATTGATTTAACGCTTAAAGAGTTTAATATTTTAAAATCTTTAATCGAAAATTATCCACAGGTAGTAACAAGGGAAAAATTATTAGATAGCATTTGGGGATATGATTATTTTGGAGATACTAGAATAGTTGATGCACATATTAAAAATATAAGAAAAAAAATAATTTTACCGTACATAAAAACTGTAAAAGGAATAGGTTATACGCTTCAAAAAGATATTTAAATTTTGTTCTCTTTATAAATATTTTATATTATTTTTGGAAAAATAATAATATCTATAAGGAGGTAATAATATGACTAGTTTAAAAACACATATGAAGAATATGAAAGATGATGTTAAAGAAGGTATACAAAAGGTAGGTCATACTATAAAAAATACAGCTTTTGATTTAAAAGGTGAAGCAAAAGGTGTTATGCAAAATTTAGAGGATAAAAAAGACGAATTAGTGGAAGAATATAAAGAAGAAGAATATCATCGAAAATTAAGAGAACATGTAGATAAAGAAGTCAAAAATGACGATTTTAGAGACAATTCTTTCAAATAAAATTCATATTTTTTAATAAGGGCTAGTACGCTAGAAATAGGGTGCCAGCCCTTATTTTGTTGTAAAAATTGTATCAATACAAAAAGCGAAAAATAGAAAAAACCAACAATTACATACAAAATTGTATTACAATCTAAATATAATTTTTTAGGAGGTAATTCTATGGAGAATGTAAAGGTAAATAAAAATGTATCAGTAAGAACAAGAAATTTAGTTACATCAGCATTATTGGCTGCTATAATATGTCTAGTTACAGGGTATATACTTCATATTCCAACGCCAAACGGTGGATATGCTCATATAGGAGATGCAGTTATATATTTGAGCGCATCAATACTTCCACTGCCTTATGCAATAGCTTGTAGTGCAATAGGGGCTGGGCTTGCAGATTTGACAACAGGGGCAATTATATGGGTTGTACCAACATTAATAATAAAACCAATTTTAGTTTTGTGTTTTTCAAATAAAAGCGATAAAATAATAACTGTGAGAAATGTTGTGGGAGCATTTTTTGCTGGGATAATTTGTTGCGTACTTTATATGTTTGTAGAAGGATTATATTTCGGAAATATAATGGCTGCATTTACAATTACTGCAGTTGGTATGATTCAACCAATTGGTAGTTTTATAGCATTTATAATATTAGGCTTAGTTTTAGATAAAATAAATTTCAAAAAGTTTTATAGTGCATAAAAATTTATAATATTAAGGAGAGAAAAATGACATTATTATATCCAATAGGAAAAAGTTTATACGTAAATATAACAAATTTATGTTGTTGTAAATGTGTATTTTGCGTAAGAGATATTACAGATAGCGTGGGTGGAAGTGATAGTCTTTGGCTAGATCACGAGCCTACAATAGATGAGTTAAAAGCAGAACTTGAAAAATTCGATTTAGATGATTATGAAGAAGTTGTATTTTGTGGATATGGCGAACCTCTAATGAGAATAAATGAAGTTGTGGAATTTGCTACATATATAAAAAGTAAGAAAGATATAAAAATAAGAATAAATACAAATGGGCTTGCTGATTTAATTCACAAGAAAAAAACAGCAGTTATGCTTAAAGATGTAATAGATGCTGTATCAATAAGTTTAAATGCACCAAATAAAGAAGTGTATTTAGAAGTTGCAAGACCTGCATTTGGGATAAAATCATTTGATGCTATGCTTAGTTTTGCAAAAGACTGTAAAACTTGTCTAAAAGAAGTATGTTTTTCAGTAGTAGATGAAATATCAGAAGAAGAAATACGTAAGTCACAAGAGTTAGCTGATTCACTTGGTATACCGCTTAGAGTTAGAGTTAAAAATGGTTAGACTGAATTTATATAAAAAGTAAAACTTAATTATACATAAAATAAAGGTGTGAGGAGAAAATAAAATAAATTATTTCTCAATGCACCTTTATTTTTTGCATTAAATCCATTTAAAAAATTTATATATAATACGATGAAATTAAATTAAAAGTGTCAAAAATAGAGATATAACAGTACTAAATAAAAAATTATAGCGAATAAACTCGATTTATTAAAATATGCAAGAAATACGAATAATAATTTTGATTATATAAAATTTATTTGTACTATTGACTTTTTTTGTCGAATAATTTAAAATAATATTCGCGAAATAAACAAATGGGAGGTATCATTTATGAATCAGGATGCAACATTCATGCAGAAATTGTTTCCAATCTTGACAAATAAAGACGTTAACAAAAGAACAGAAATGATGGCTGGTTTAACAACATTTTTAACAATGGCGTACATAATAGCTGTCAACCCTAATATATTATCAGAAGCAGGAATGCCAGCAGGGGCACTTGTAACATCTACTTGTTTAGGTGCTGCAATAGGTTGTTTCTTAATGGGATTACTAGCAAATATGCCATTTGCATTAGCATCAGGTATGGGACTTAATGCATATTTTGCTTACACTGTAGTAATCGGTATGGGAGTAAGTTGGCATATAGCATTAACAGCAGTATTTGTTGAAGGTATAATATTTATAATTTTATCACTTTTTAAAGTTCGTGAAGCTGTAGTTAATGCAATTCCAAAGAACTTAAAATTAGCAGTTTCAGGTGGTATAGGATTATTCATAGCATTTATAGGTTTAAAAAACTGCGGTTTAGTAGTAGCAAATGAATCTACATTAATCGAAATGGGAGACTTCAACCCAGCTATTATAATAACTTGTATAGGTTTAGTTGTTACAGCAGTTTTAAGTAAGAAAAATGTAAAAGGCTCTATATTAATAGGTATAGTTATTTCTTCATTACTTGCATGGGGATTTGCATTAATAAGCCCAGAAGCTGCAGCTAATCTTGGAATATACCTACCAAATGGCGTATTCAAATTTGAATCACCACTTCCAATAGTAAATAAATTAGACTTTACTTATATTACTAATCCAGAAACAGCATTTAACTTTATAACAGTATTATGCACATTCTTATTCGTAGACTTCTTCGATACTGTAGGTACTGTTGTTGGTGTTGCTTCAAAAGCTAATATGGTTGATGAAGATGGAAAAGTTGAAAATGTTGGTAGAGCTTTACTTTCAGATGCAATAGCAACTACTATAGGTGCTTGGTTAGGTGTTTCAACAGTAACTACTTTTGTTGAAAGTTCAACAGGTGTTCTTGAAGGCGGAAGAACTGGATATACTGCAATAACAGCAGGTGTATTATTCTTAATAGCTATGTTCTTCTCACCAATATTTATAGCAATACCTTCTTGTGCAACAGCTCCAGCATTAATCTATGTTGGATACTTAATGTTAACTTCAGTTAAAGAAATAGAATTTGAAAATATAACTGAAGGTGTTCCAGCGTTTATAACAATAGGTGGAATGGCTTTAACTTATTCAATAGGTGACGGTTTAACATTAGGAGTTTTATCTTATGTATTCATAAATTTATTATATAATTTAATTGCTAAAAAAGAAGATAAAAAACACGTTTCAGGTGTTATGATTGTTTTAGCTATTTTATTTATATTAAAATTATGGTTTATGTAGTATAATAGTACTAGAGCTTCTAGTATAATAGTATAAAAATAGATGGTGCTTTTATACCAGTAGATAATTACTGTATTAAAGCACCATTTTTGTGTTATAATCTAGTATAAGATTTGTAATAATAATGATTAAAAATACAATATATGAGGTAATTAATATAAAAAACAATTAAATATATAAAACTTTATATATTTATAAAGTAGTAAAGGAGAAACAATGAGAGAAGTAGAATTATTAGCTCCTGCTGGTGATTTAGAAAAGTTAAAAATAGCTTTTATATATGGAGCCGACGCCGTTTATATTGGTGGAGAAGTTTTCGGAATGCGTTCTGCAGCTAAAAACTTCTCAAAAGAAGATATGATAGAGGGTGTTGAGTTTGCACACAGCATGGGAAAAAGAGTATTTGTAACAGTTAATATAATTCCAAGAAGTGAGGATATAGACGCTTTAACTGATTATATAAAAGAATTAAGCGAAATAGGTGTAGATGCGGTTATAGTAAGTGACGCTGGAGTATTTAATATAGTTAAAAAAGTAGATCCAAATATGGAGATACATATAAGTACTCAAGCAAGTACATCAAACTATATTGCTGCAAACTTCTGGTATAACCAAGGTGCAAAAAGAATAGTAACAGCTAGAGAGATGTCTTTTGAAGAGACAAAACAACTTAGAGAAAACACTCCAGAAGATATGGATATAGAAGCTTTCATACACGGAGCTATGTGTATGAGTTATTCTGGAAAATGTGTAATAAGTAACTATACTACAGGAAGAGATGCTAATAAAGGATCTTGTGCGCAATCTTGTAGATGGAAATACAACTTAGTTGAAGAAAAAGACGGAGAATATGAAAATGTATTAGACAACGAAGATTACCAATTCTTCTTCAACACAAAAGATTTATGTATGATTAAATATATACCACAAATATTTGATAGCGGTATAACAAGTTTAAAAATAGAAGGTCGTATGAAAACAGCTTATTACGTTGCAACAACAGTAAGAGCTTACAGAATGGCAATTGATGCTTATTATAAAGACCCAGAAAACTGGGAGTTTAATCCTATGTGGTTAGACGAACTTAAAAAGGGAAGTCACAGAGATTTCTCAACAGGATTCTTCCTTGATAGACCAGGGAAAAATTCAAACAACTACGAATCAGCTTCATATATAAGAAATTACGACTTTATAGGAATAGTAAGAGATGTTTTAGATGATGGATATATAATAGTAGAACAAAGAAATAAAATGTCTGTAAATGACGATATAGAAGTAATAGGGCCTTATAAAGAAACTATGTTCACAACTATTTTAGAAATGTACAATGAAGATGGTGAGCCGATTGAATCTGCTCCACATGCAAGACAAATAGTTAAGATGAAATTAGGAATTGAAGTTGATAAAAATTATATACTTAGAAAACCTATAATTAAGGGTTAGGGAGGAAAATAATGTTATTAGGAAGAAATAGTAAATGCTGGTGTGGCAGTGGAGAAAAATATAAAAAATGCCACATGGAATTCGATGAGAAATTAAAAGAATACGCAAAAGCTGGTTATCAAGTTCCAACTAGAGATATGATAAAAAACGCTGAGCAAATAGAAAAAATAAAAGAAAGTGCTAAAATAAATACAGCTGTACTTGACGAGGTTGCAAAACATATAAAACCTGGTATGACTACAGAAGAAATAAATACAATAGTTCACAACTTCACAGTTGAACACGGTGCAATACCTGCTCCACTTGGATACGGTGGCTTCCCCAAAAGTGTTTGTACATCAATAAATGACCAAATATGTCATGGTATACCATCAGAAGACGATGTTCTTAAAGAAGGAGATATAGTAAACGTAGACGTATCAACAATATACAACGGATACTATTCAGATGCATCAAGAATGTTCAAAATAGGGGAAGTTAGCGAAGAAGCTGACAGACTTGTAAGAGTTACAAAAGAATGTATGGAAATGGCAATAGCAAATGTTAAACCATGGATTCCAATGGGTATAATAGGTGCTACTATACAAGAACATGCACACAAAAACGGATACACAGTAGTTAGAGACTTCGGTGGACACGGAATAGGTGTTGATTTCCACGAAGATCCATTCGTATTCCACTATGGAAACGAAAACGACGGTGTTCTTATGGTTCCAGGAATGACATTCACAATAGAACCAATGATAAACGAAGGTGGATATGAATTATATATAGACCAAGATAATGAATGGACATCTTACACAGATGACGGAAAATTATCAGCACAATGGGAAAATATGATATTAGTAACTGAAGACGGTTGCGAAATATTAACTTATTAATTAGAATTTATAAAATTAACATAAAAGTATGGATATCTTATATGAGGTATCCATATTTTTTTGATTTTAATATATTTAAAAATAACAATAATGAATTTTATATTTAATGTAATTAGTGTTCAATCTAATTTATATTTTGATATACTATAAATAGAGAGAAAGAAATATATTTATACAAATGAGGGGAGATTAAAACAATATGAATCAAGAAAATACAAACAATAAAACTATAAAAATAATAGTGGGAGCAGTTATTTTAGTGGGGTTAGTAATTTTTTTCAGCAAAGATAGTATAATGTATGGATATTATGTCAATAAAGGAGATAAAGAAGTAGAATCTTGGAAAGCAGTACAAGATTATACAGATGCATTGAAAATAAAATACGATGACCTTCTAGTTGATAAAATAAAATTAAACGTCTTACAAAGCGATGAATACGCAACATCATTATTAGAAGACTTAGATGGAGTTTTAAAAAGTAGTGATTTAAACCAACTATATGTAGATGTATATGTAAAAGAAGCTACAAATGCATATAAAGAGGGTGATTATAAACTTTGTGAAAAGGAATTAGATAAAGCTGTATTTTATGGATACTACAAAAATGACTTTAAATATATAGATGAATTAGAATCATATAATAAAACAAATAGCAGTTCAAATAATAATACAAATAAAGTAGTGAGAAATAACAGTAATTCATACTACAACTACAACAGTAATGAATATATAATTCCAGACAGTGATTCTAGATATCTTACAAGAAGCGAACTTAGCAGATATACAAAAACAGACCTTGGGTATATAAGAAATGAAATATTTGCGAGATATGGATATGTATTTTCAAAAGCAAAATACAGAAATTATTTTGGAGCTAAATCTTGGTATTATCCAGACCCAACTGTTCCAGATGATGAAAGTATATTAAATAATGTGGAACGTGCAAATGTTCATTTAATAAAATCTATGGAGTAAAGTTGATAAAATATAGATAGAATAATAAAAAATACAGAAATATATAATTTGATTTATAATAAAATTAAATAATTCTTAAAAATATATAGCAAAAATAGAAAAAAATTGATAATATACTAATGGAGAGATATTCATTAGTCATGTTAAAAAAATAACATCGATGTACGCAATGGTACTTAATATGAATAAAAACACAAAAAATTGACAAACTAAAATAAAAACATCGGAGGGTATATGAAATCAAAAGTAGGAATTATCGGAACAGGGATGGTTGGAATGAGTTATGCATATTCAATGGTAAACCAAGGAACATGCGAAGAACTTGTTTTAATCGATATCAATAAAGAAAAAACAGAAGGTGAAGCAATCGACTTAAATCACGGTCTTAGCTTCGCACCACGTAAAATGAAAATATACTCAGGGGATTATAGTGATTTAAGTGATGCAGCTCTTGTTTGTATAACAGCAGGACCACCACCACAAGAAGGCGAAACAAGACTAGATACAATACATAAAAGTATAGCTGTTATGAAAAACATAATATCTAATATAAAAACTTCTGGATTTGACGGAATAATATTAGTAGCTACAAACCCAGTTGATATCATGACTTATGCAGCTTGGAAATTATCTGGTTTTGACAAGACTAAAGTAATAGGTTCTGGAACTACTCTAGATACAGCAAGACTTAGATCTGCATTAGGCGAAAAATTAAATATAAATGAAAAAAATATACATGCATATGTAATTGGTGAACACGGAGATTCACAATTCGTTCCTTGGAGTTATGCTCTTTGTGGACCAAAACCAATATATCACTTTGCAGCGAAAAACAAAGGAATAAGTTTTGAAGAATTAAGCGAAATAGAAGATGAAGTTAGAAATATCGCATATAAAATAATAAAAGCAAAAAGAGCGACTTACTATGGAATAGGTATGTCTCTTGCAAGAATTACTAAAGCAGTATTAGACAACGAAAACAGTATACTAAGTGTATCTTCATACTTAGATGGAGAATATGGACATGATGATGTTTATATATCTGTACCAAGTGTAATAAATGCTGATGGAGTTAGAGAAGTTGTCGACCTTAACTTAGACAAAGAAGACAAAGAAAAATTCGATAAATCTGTAGCTATTATGAAAGAAAATATTGCGAAATTAGATTTACAATAGTATAAATTAAGCCCAATTGATATTAAACCAATTGGGCTTTTTTAATTGTGTGATTTAAAAATTAATCTAAGGAATTATATATATAATAATAGAAAATATTAAAAACAACCAACCTTCCAAAATGAGGAAATAAATGATTGTGATATTTAGTTGACAATTATTATCATTATCAATATAATTAAATTAAGGTGATAATAATTATCAATTACGGAGGGTATAATCATGAATACAGATTGTAAAAATAAGTGCGAAAATAAAAATTGTGAAAATAAAACAAATTCATCATATATAAAGAGAATAATAAAATTAATCGGGCCTGTGATTTTAGGATCAAAGCCGTCCGAGATTGTAAATATTCCAGGATGTCCTGAAGAAAAAATTATTAAACTAAACGAAATAGAATCCTTTTTTGGAAATTGCAAAAAAGTAAAATATAAAATTATAAATGTACACGATGGCAGCAAAAGGGTTTTATTTATAAATGAAAAATCTATGAATAGACGACTTTTAGATAAAAAATGCAGAAACTTTTTGAGATTTTTAGGCTATCCAAGAGAATATAATTTCGAAGCATATATGAGAGAATTAATGCTTAGATTAGAATCTGAAGAATTTCCCCACGAAATAGGGATTTTCCTTGGTTATCCATTAAAAGACGTTCTTGGATTTATGGGATACGGAAAACAAGAATTTGTAGAAGTTTGTAGCTGGAGAATTTATGGAGATAAAGAAGTTTCTTATAAAATCTACAATAGTTTTTTAAGAGATAAGATGAAGATGCATGACCTTGTTGAGAAGATGTCCATAAGCGAGCTTAAAGATGTTATATAGATATTTATATTAAAAAGTATTAACTAGTAGATATATTATTTGCTAGTTTTTTGTTGTATAAAAAACATAAAATTGGGTAAAATAACAAAAACTATATATAAAAGTTTAGAAAAATTTACTTAAAATATATAAAATTAATATTAAATGTAAAAATAAAAGGGAAACACAATGCTTATGTAGAATTTAATAAAATCAATATTGTAAATTTGGGGGTGCGAAAATGGGGAATTTAACAACGGTAAATTATAATATAGAAAGAAAAATAAAAGAAAACTTTGATAATGAAGCCTATATAAATAAAGAAACTCAAAATTTGAAATATAAGCCCATTGAAGAAGAATATGCATATAAAATAAAGGAAATATTAAAGGTATGCCAATTGGAAAGAGAGATAAATCTAGATATTTTATCTAATAAAATAATAATACAACATATCTCAAAACCAATAGATGTTGGCGAAAATGGATATAGTTGTGCACTTTTTAAAGACAAACAAAATAGCGATTTTGATGAAAATGATGAATATGAATTAAGTTTAGGAGTATTTGATTTTGACGAAGAAAGCAGGATAAAAGGTACTACTGTTTATTTACAACATTGGGGAAGTGTTATTGATTTTTTAGATTTATCAGATGCTATAGAACAAGATGAAAATATATACATATTAAAAAATATATCTAATGCAAAACAGTTTGGAGCTATTTGCAAATTATATAGAAATGTAAAAAATCACGAGGGAATAATAAAAAGACAAGAAGATTTAATACAAAAGTTAGGAAGCCAAGTTGTCGAATATGACGATGCAGCTTGGATTATTGTAAATAGTATTAAAAAAGAAGACTTAAATAATGAAGAAAAGTTTAAAGATGTATTACATAAATTTTTAGAAGACTTTATAAAATATGCGTTTACAGTAGAGTTTATTTCAAAGGGATATTAATCCAAAAATTTAGACAAAAAATATTCTTAAATATTAGAAAATTTGCTTAAAATATTTAACTGAAAAATAATACAAACATATTGAAATAACTTGTATACAAATAAGAATAATATGGTATAATATCTAATTGTGATTGAAACAAAAGGAGGTTATATCATGAAAAAAAATAAGGATATTTTAATACAATACATAGGATTAATAATAGCTTGTATGATAATGGCTGTTGGATTAAATATGTTCTTAGTTCCAAAGACAATCGCACCAGGGGGTCTTAGTGGTCTATCTGTTGTAATATCAAAACTTACTGGATTTCCAGTATCTAACATATTATTCACGATAAGTACACCGCTTTTACTTTTCTCAGTGAAAATATTAGGTAAAAAAGATGCAATAAAAACATTTATAGGAATGGCAATTCTTACACTTTCACTTAAAGTAACAGAGCCATTATCGACTATATCACTTACTGACAATACGCTTTTAGCTGCTATTTCAGGATCTATACTAGTCGGATTATCTCTAGGAATACTTTTCAGAATTGATGCATCAACTGGTGGTACAGATTTAATTGCACTTATGCTAAATAGAATAATACCAAGTATACCAGTATCTAAATGCTTAAGTATGATAGATGGAACTGTTGTAGTTTTAGCCGGGGTAGTAAATATGAATTTTGAAACAGGACTTTACTCAGCAATTGCACTTTACATAATGGTCAAAATCATAGATACAATCACAGCAGGATTTGACTATGCAAAGGCATTCTTTATAATAACTGAGAAAAAGGATGTTTTACAAGAAGCTATTATAGAATTAAACAGAGGTATTACTATTTTAGATGCAAAAGGTGGATATACTAATGAAGATAAAAATGTAATGCTTGTTGTTGTAAATCAGAAAAAACAAGAAGTCGCGCTTAAAAAAATGGTTAAAGAACTAGACGAGAAATCGTTTATTATTGTTACTGATGTTTATGAAGTACTTGGTAAAGGATTTAAATCTATTGACGCGGTTTAGGATTTAAGGCTGTATGGAGAAAATTTTTCTCTGTATGGCCTTTTTATGTATATTTGCAAATAATGATATAATAAAAATAGATGATAAATTTATTAAGGGGAAATTTTATATGAAAGAATACGATAATATTAATACAAACAAAAAAATACTGTTAAATAAAATGTTAGATCCAAGCAAGTTTACTACAAGTTATAAAATAATGTGGTTTTATGCAATATACAAAGAAATGCTTAGTGGTCATAAAAAAGCCTCTATAAAGAAACTTTCAGCAAATATGGTATCAGCTGCATATTACCCAATAGAACATGAAAATTTAGATTTTGGAAAACTAGACAAGTTAAGTTATATTACATTTTACTTAAAAAATAATTTAAAGATAGACACACTAGAAAATGAGGATTATATTTGTGGGTATATAATGGGAAGTAATGATGAAAAATTAAATGAGATGGTAATTAAATTAGGCAAATATGTACCATATAGATTAATAAGACCTTTTTATGATGATTTTATAAAAGATAAAGAATATAAAAGATGTAAAAAGATGCCTGATGCTTATATTAACAAATATATTCAAGAGTTAAATGAGGAAAAAGATGATATAGATGTACTTTATAAAATAAATAAAAATGGCGATATGATAGAATTTTGTGAGTCATGGATAAAATATATTATGGAGAATAAAAATTCAATCTTATATCTAATAAAACATAAATTGATATCATATTTAGAAACTAAAAATCCTAATGACAATAAAATAGAATTTAAATTAGGTAGAAAGCTAGCTACAGATAAAAATCTAAGTTTTTAAAAATATTAAAACAAATATTTTTATTATTCAAATCTTAGGTATAGATAAACAAACAAAATGAGGTTATACTAATATATAAATAATAAAATACATAAAAATTACATCGGAGGCAATATGAAAAGAACAGATTACATATCATGGGACGAATATTTTATGGGAATTTCTCTATTATCAGGTATGAGAAGTAAGGATCCATCTACACAAGTTGGTGCATGTATAGTAGACAGCGATAATAGAATAGTATCAATCGGGTACAATGGATTTTTAAATGGATGCAGTGATGAGGATTTCCCTTGGGAAAGAGAAGGTGATTTTTTAAATACGAAATATCCATATGTTGTTCATGCGGAACAAAATGCGATTTTAAATGCGCGTGGCAAGAATTTAGAGGGATGCAGCATTTATGTAAATTTATTCCCATGTCATGACTGCGCAAGAAATATAATTCAGTCTGGGATTAAAAAGGTTTATTATTTAGAAGATAAATATAAAGATACAGATTCAACAAAGGCTTCTAAGTTTATGTTTGAGAAGGCAAAAGTTGAGTGTATTAGATTAAAACCTAGAGCTGAGAAGATTGAAATATCTTTTAAAACACAAGATTAGTTTTTTGATTTAAATTAAGAAAATTAATTCTAATAGGTATTAAAATAGCACCATAACATAGAGACAGATTACTATGTTATGGTGCTTTTGTGTTTTGTGTAATATTCGTATAAGTGTGAATTATTTTCGGTATACTAAAATTATACCCGCGCGGAAATTCGAGACTTTGGCGAATGTTTTGAAGCTTATTATAAATTAATGTACGTGAAAATTAATATAAGTATAAGGTTTTATTACAAAAATAAAGCATTATCTTAAATATAATACTTAAAATTATCGAATCTATATAAATACCCATTAAAACATGGTCTAATCGCTCCAAATATATGTATTTTTGTAAATTTATTACAAATGATTAAAACTATTGAAATAGATTTAAAAACATATTAAAATGAATGAGATTAGGGAAAGTTATGAATTAAAACGTAAAAGATAGGTATATGAAGGAGGGGAATATGATATTAGGAAAACTTGCTAAAACAGGAGCGTTAGTCGCATCGGGTATTTTAATAGGTGGATTATTATCTTATAATTCTGAAAAAACAAAAATAATAAATGGGATAGATTATCTTAAAAATACTGCGATAGAAGCTAAGAATGAAGTATCTCAAGTAACTGCACAAAGAGATAAGTTAAAAGAAGATTTAGAAAAGGTAAAATCACAGCTAGAAGAGAAAAAAGAAAAAGTAGAAGAATTAACTGATGAAAGGGATTCTTATAAAAATAGAGTTTCAGAGTTAGAAGAACAATTAAAGAATACAGTATCTAAAGAAGATTCAGATGAATTAAAAAATGAGATAAAAAGGCTAAATCAAACAATAAGAGATTTAGAGACGGAATTATCTGATTTACGCAATGAAATGACCGAGTTGGAAAAAACTTTACAAACATCTCAAGCTGAAATAAATAGATTAAATGATTTAATAGCTCTTAAAGATAAACTTTATACTCAAACTTACATAAAAGCTATGGAATATGAAGATAAAATCGAAGAGCTAAAAGAAGCTTTAAAAGTTAAAGAAGCTACAATTTCAAGGTTAGAACAGGAACTAGAAGAATTAAAAAATGCAAATAAAAATCAGTCTAGCGAAAATGTAGAATTAAAATCTGAAATAGCGAACTTAAAATCTGAAATAACTAAATTAAATAACGAAAAAAGTGAGCTTGAGTCAACTATAGCAGATTTAAATAATCAATTAGAAGACTCTAGAAATGAAATCAGCAGTGTGATTGATAGAGCGAATCAAGAAATCCAAAGAGCAAATCAAGATCAACAAGATATATTAGAAGCTGTTGAGAATGCTAAAACTGAAGTAGAAAATTATTAATAATATTTATATAAAAAGATAGAGCCCCGGCTGTTAGATGAATCTGATAGTCGGGGTTTTTAATATAAAAAATATGTAAAATTAATAAATTAAATATTAATATAATTATTAAAAATATTTGAACAGTTTTTTTGCTGTAAAAATAGATGAAATTATGTATAATCAAGTAAACATCGACAAAATTTTGTAAGAAATTACTTTTAAGAAAATTCGGAAAAATACGAAAAATATGTAAAAATATACTACAATAATATTAAGAAAACAAAAAAGGAGGTATTAATATGACTAGCAAAATAAGAGTAGAAGAAATTGTAGATTTAATAGATTTTCTTTGTATTTGTGGATTTCCTGAAGAATTTGAAATAATGGGAAGATTAATCGTAGATAAACTATCTTACGTTTCAGATTTTTCAATGGATAATGGAAAGGCTAAAGAATGGTCAGGGGCAATTTTATATTTAATTGCAAAAGAAAGTGGACTATTTAAGATGTCAGAAGTTAGAAAAAATGATGAAATGTGTATATCTGAAGAAAAAATGGCAAAACTTATAATAAGAGTAAAATACGATATTATGAAATATAATGCTGATAAAATAAGAAAAGCATTGCCAAAAAACTTTAAATGTTATGTTAAACTTAAAAATAATGCAGCTTATGAAATAATGTCTAACTTCAGTACTAATGTAAAAAGTGCTAAAGACATAACAAATATAGATGATATATGTGAATATTTTTATGATTTTCCGCTACAAGTTCTTGAAGCAATAGAAGATTATATTAATCAACAATTTAGAAAAGTTACAATTCAAAATAGAAAAGATTTACTTGAAGAAGCTAGAAATAAAATTCCAGATGATGTTTTTGAAAATTTACATGGAAGATTTCTTGATAACAATGAAACAATGACTTATTTAAGATTAAAGTTTGATATAGGCATACTTAATTATGTTGGATACAACTTTAAGGATGCATTACAACCATTTAAAGAAGTTTTAGAATTAGATAAAACTGATATGTTTGGCGCTAGACATAGAATATTACCTTGTTTGATAAAACTTAACAGACTTGAAGAAGCTAAACAATTTGTTTCTGAATTTAAAAATGATGAAAGTACATTTATGTTATATAACAAAGCTCTATATTATCATATTTGTAATGATGAAGTTAATGCGAATTTATATATACAAAAAGCTTTTGAAAAAAATAATATTGTACCAAAATATATTTTAGGTATAGAAGATAAAAGTTTTGGAGAGGAAAACGTTACAGATTTTATGGGTGGAGTAAAATCAATTTATCCTGAAGGTAGTAAAGAAGAAGCTTTAGTTTATAAAAATGTTATAGATTTATTTTGGAGAGATACACAAGAAAGAAGATTATGGCTTTTAGATGAATATTTTTCTTATTTAGAAAGAAGTAATATTGAAATAGAAGTGAAAAGAGATTATATAGAAAATAATATTGTTAAATATTTTGAAGGATATCAAAAAATAAAAGATAAAAATTTAGATGAAGAAGAGATACAAGTTAAAAAATATTTAGATATAATAATAAAAGAAATATTTGAAGCATACAAAGAAGAATATAATCATATTGATGAGTATGATTTTATAAAAAAAATATTTGACAATAATAACGAAAATGAAATATATGTAGATGAAGATTTAATACTAAACCAAAATGATGCTGAAATTACAAGCTTTAGTCAAGATATATTTAACTCATCAGATGATGATGAAGATTAAGACATAATAAATAAAATAAATACAAAATCCCCCAAAAAGTACTATAATAAAACTATACAATAATATCAGGGGGTGCTCAAATGCAAGAAGTATATGAATTTTTAAAAGCTTGTGGTACATACTACCTAGCGACTGTAGAAGGGGATCAACCAAGAGTTCGTCCTTTTGGAACTATAGACATATTTGAAGACAAATTATATATTCAAACTGGTAAAGTGAAAGACGTATCAAAAGAAATGCAAGCAAATCCTAAGGTAGAGATATGTGCCTTTGATGGTCAAAAATGGATACGTGTTGCAGGGGAAGTGGTAAGAGATGATAGAGTTGAACCTAAAAAACATATGTTAGACAGTTATCCAAACTTACAAGCTCTTTATCGTGCTGATGACGATAATACAGAAGTTCTTTATTTAAAAAATGCGACTGCTACAATATCTTCATTTACTGAAGAACCTAAGATTATAAAATTTTAATTGATATAAAAGGATTATAATATCCTATAAATTATGAAAAGACTCCTTATTTTGGTTAATTCCATATAAGGAGTCTTTTGTTAGAAATCAAAATACTACTAATTGGAATAAATTGTCAAAAAATGTTGCCCGAAAATATAAAACCCTATATAATTTTTATATATAAAAAAATTATATAGGGGAGGCAATAAAAAAATGAAAAAGTTTGTATCAATTTTACTAACTGTGGTTATGGCCATGGGACTTGTTGCATGTAGCAGCAATTCGTCAACAGGGTCATCATCACAGCAAGAAAGTTCTAATTCTAGTTCTGACAAAAAATACACTGTAGGTATTTGTCAGCTTGTTCAACATGAGGCGCTTGATGCGGCTACAAAGGGGTTTAAAGATGAGCTAAATAAAGAATTAGGAGAAGGAACAGTTACATTTGATGAACAAAATGCACAAGGGGATTCTGCTACATGTTCTACAATTATAAATGGATTTGTTTCTAATAATGTAGATTTAATACTAGCAAATGCTACACCTGCACTTCAAGCAGCTCAAGCTGGTACAAGTGAAATACCAGTACTTGGTACATCTGTAACAGAATATGGTGTTGCATTAGGAATCAAAGATTTCGATGGATTAGTTGGAAGCAATATTTCAGGAACATCTGACCTTGCTCCACTTGATCAACAAGCAGCTATGTTAAAAGAATTATTCCCAGATAAGAAAAAAGTAGGTCTTGTTTATTGCACAGCAGAAGCAAATTCTCAATATCAAGTAGATACAGTAAAAAAAGAACTTGAAAAATTAGGATATACTTGTAAATTATATGGATTCTCTGATTCAAATGATTTAAGTTCTGTAGGAAAAACAGCAGCAGATGAATCTGATGTAATTTATGTGCCAACTGATAATACAGTAGCATCAAATGCAAGTATACTAGACAATATATGTCGTCCAGCAAAAGTTCCTGTAATAGCTGGTGAAGAAGGTGTTTGCAGCAAATGTGGTGTAGCTACTTTATCTATAAATTATTATGATTTAGGTGTAGCCACTGGAAAAATGGCTGCCAAAATATTAACTGGAGAATCTAAAGTTGAAGAAATGAAGATAGAATATGCTCCTAAATTTACAAAGAAATATAACAAAGACATATGTAAGGACCTTGGAGTAGAAATTCCAGATGATTATGTAGCAATTGAAAAATAATTAATAAAGGAAACAGCAAGGTAACTTTTCAACTTGCTGTTTTTGTGATTTAAACTATTTATTCTATAGTACAATAAAATGATTTTAAATATATTTAAAGATTGGTAGGGGAAAATATGGATATAATGAACTTAACAACAGCAATGCCAGGAGCATTTGCCCAAGGTTTAATCTGGGGAATTATGGCAATAGGCGTTTACATTACTTTTAGAATTTTAGACATTGCGGACTTAACAGTTGATGGAACATTATGTACTGGTGGAGCTGTATGTATTATGATGATGCAATCAGGTCATAGTGTATGGGTATCACTTTTATGGGCATTCGTTGCAGGATTACTTGCTGGCATGGTGACAGGTATACTTTATACATTTATGGGAATACCAGCTATTTTGGCAGGGATTTTAACACAATTAGGACTATTTTCAATAAACCTAAAAATAATGGGAAAAGCAAACCAAGCGATAAACGTAGATCAATTCGATTTACTTGTATCTCTACGTTATATTAAAGGGGTTCCTCTTTTACAAAATACTTTATTTATTGTAGCACTTATAATTATTATTTTAATAGGCGTATTATATTGGTTCTTTGGAACAGAATTAGGAGCAGCTATTCGTGCAACTGGATGCAACGCTGCAATGGCCCGTGCACAAGGTATAAATACTGGTCTAAATCGTGTTATAGGACTTATGTTATCAAATGCTTTAGTTGCACTTTCTGGTGCTTTGCTTGCACAATATCAAGGATTTGCCGATATAAATATGGGGCGTGGAGCTATCGTAATCGGCTTAGCAGCAGTTATAATCGGTGAAGCTATATTTGGCAAGATATTTAGAAATTTTGGATTAAAATTATTAGCAGTTGCCTTTGGTGCAATTATTTATTACATAGTATTACAAATCGTAATATGGATGGGTATAGACACAGACTTATTAAAATTATTATCTGCAGTAGTCGTTGCAATCTTCCTTTCTATACCAACTATGAAGAGCAAATATTTTTCAAAACCAGTTATAAAAGGAGGTATGTCTAATGTTAGAAATTAAAAATATACATAAAGTATTTAATCCTGGAACAATTAATGAAAAACACGCATTAAAAGGTGTGAATTTGGTTTTGGAAGATGGTGATTTTGTAACAGTTATAGGCGGAAATGGTGCTGGAAAATCTACAATGCTTAATGCAATAGCAGGTGTATGGCCAGTGGACGAAGGTAGCATTTTAATTGATGGAGAAGACGTGACAAAACTTCCAGAACACAAGAGAGCTGCATACTTAGGACGTGTATTCCAAGATCCAATGAATGGTACAGCAGCAACTATGAATATAGAAGAAAATCTATCATTAGCTAACAGAAGGGGTCAAAGAAGAACTCTAAAAACAAGAATTAAATCATCAGAAAGAGCAGTTTACAAAGAATTACTAAAAACACTTGGTCTAGGACTAGAAAATCGTATGACTTCAAAAGTTGGCTTACTTTCTGGGGGCCAACGCCAAGCACTTACATTATTAATGGCAACACTTAAAAAGCCAAAACTTCTTCTTCTAGACGAACATACGGCAGCACTTGACCCCAAAACTGCCGCAAAAGTTTTAGAAACGACAGATGAAATTATAAAACGAAACAACCTAACAACACTAATGATTACACACAATATGAAAGACGCAATCGCTCACGGAAACCGCCTTATAATGATGATGGATGGAAATATTATTTTAGATATTAAAGGCGAAGAGAAAAAGAAACTTACTGTGGAGGATTTGCTTCATAAGTTTGAAGAGGCTAGTGGGGAAGAATTTGCTAGTGATAAGGCGCTTTTAGGATAAAAAAATTCCTTATTTGGATTTATTCCAGATAAGGAATTTCCTATTTAAATCAGACTAAGTTGTATAAATATTCAAATTTTTGTATAATTTAGTTAGAAAACGTAAAAAAGTGAGGGGGATAATAATGGATTATGGGACAACATTAGATTTAACAAAAGTAAGTCTAGATAATAGAAAACTTTATTCATATCAAGAAGCTGCCACAAATAATTTAAACAAGTATTTCAATTTAAAAAATCCTGAAAAACAACAAAATGGTTTATTAGTAATGCCAACAGGAAGTGGAAAGACTTTTACAGTAGTTAATTGGCTATTAGAAAACGCTATACCGAAGGGCTATAAAGTTATATGGTTTGCACACAGAAAAGATTTGATAGAACAAGCCCAAAATGCATTTATACATAGAGCACCTGTATTATTAAAATACAATATAAAAGAGTTTAGCATTATGCCTATTTCTGGTGAACATTATTCAATGTCTCAAGCTTCAAAATGTGATGCTTATATATGTAGTATACAATCAGCAGCATCAAATAATGGATTGAGATTCATAAATACTATGCTTGGGTCACAAGGAAGGGAAAAGGTAGTTGTTGTAATAGATGAAGCTCACCATGCAGTTATGCCATCATTTAGAAAAATATTAGCAGAAATAACAGATCTAAATCCAAACAGAATACTTTTAGGCATAACAGCTACTCCAACAAGGATGCAGGAATCTGAACAAATAAGACTTTATAAAATGTTTGACTGTTTTGAAGATATTAAAACCGCTAAGCAAAATAAAGAAAATCCAAGATTCATATATGAAGTGCAATTAAAAGATTTAATTGCAAATGGAACTTTAGCAAATCCAAGATATCAAAAAATAGAGACAAATATTGAAGGAAATGTAGACTTTGAAATAAGTGAAAATGATGAAAAGTATTACAAACAATATGGGGAATTATCAGAAAGAATAAAAAATCAATTAGCAAATTCCTCTTATCGTAATAAAATTATTGTAGATGAGTATATCAAAAATAGAGAAAAATACGGAAAGACATTAGTATTTGCAGTAAATAAAGCACATGCATATACACTAGATAAAGAATTCAAAAAAGCATTTAAAGAAAATAATTTAGATATAAATAGTGAATACTGTCTATCAGGTGACAGTAACAATCAAGAAAAAATAAATAAATTTAAAAATCAAAAAGACGGTGTATTTATAAATGTACAAATACTTACTGAAGGAAGTGATGTTCCAGACATTCAAACTGTATTTTTGACAAGACAGACAAACAGTGAGCCATTACTTATGCAAATGATAGGTAGAGGTCTTAGGGGAAAAGCTGCAGGTGGAACAGAAACATTGAATGTAGTTGATTTTCACGATACATGGGAAAAATTCAAATTCTGGCTAGATCCAAAATTTATAATAGATGGATTAAGTGGAGATAGAGAAAATGCATCTAGTTCTGGTGAAACAATTACAATTCCATGGGAAGTCACTATGGATATTTATTCAAGGATGGTGGCAAACGTAACAAGTAAATCAAACTCTCCAATAGTGCCTCATGGCTGGTATAGTGTAATAGATGATGAAGGAGAGGATTATAGAATAATAGTATTTGATAATCAATTAGAAGCTTATAAAAATATAGAAGATAATATAGAAAAGATAGATGAAAATACGATAGCAATAGATCTTATTAAAAAATATTTTATTATCCAAGAATCACTTCCTAATGAAGACAGCATAGCAAAATTAATTAAATATATAAATGAAAATAGAGAAATGCCTGAGTACTTTGAATTTGAAAATCTTAAAGTAGCTAATAGTATAGATATAGCAAAATATATAATTAATTCACACCTAGATATATTTGGGATAGAAGAATATTTAGAAAAACTTTTTGATAGTAATCCTATCTTTGAAAACATATATGATACAGTAGAAAATTTCACAAATATAATATGGGGTCAAATTAGAAATATTAGAAATCCTAAAACACCAATGACAGTTGAATATTTAGATAAAAAGGAAAATTACAATATAGAAAAAGATTATTTTGATTTACAAAAACTATTAAAAGAAGTTATACAAGAAGTAAAAGAAAAAAATTGGTTTAAACCAAATGAAAATGTAGAAATAATGTATACTGATAAACCAGTAAAAGGTTGGTTTGGACTATGTACAAGATATGAAGATGGAAGTTGTGTAATAAGAATAAATAATCTATTAAGTTCACCTATGGTAAATCAAAATGTAATAAAATACTTGATTTATCATGAATTATTACATGCGAGTGGATTTTGGCAACATAACAAAGAATTTAGGAAAAAAGAATGGCTTTATGAAAATGCAGAAGTGTATGATAATTTCTTAGATAGATTAATGATAGATTATGATATAAAGTCAGCACTAGATGAAATGGTTCAAGATGAAAGTGAACTATGTGGAGTAAATAAAGGTAGTAATTTAACTCATGCAGCAGATGGAAAAGGAGGAGCAGTTATATCGGATAACGGATATAGTGAAATATCAATTGAAAACGCAGATATAATAAAAAAAATAATTGAAACTACTCAGATTGAAGAATTTATACATTTAGAATTTCCTGCTATAAATGCATATATACATATAGAAGATATAAGTGAGAATTTTTATTATGAAGAAGGTATATATACATTTGGTTTAATGTATAGAAATTATAATGAAAAAAGTTTAAGTTTAGATTGTATTGATTATCCAATGATGCTAGGAGTTTCCAATTGGGGAGATGAAGATAGAATTAAAAATGGAAAGATATACATTGAAAGTCCTGCTTTTGGTGGATATTTTGCACAGTTAGCACTTTCACAAGCAATTGAAGATGAAAATTATATATATATTATAAAAAATATATCAAAACTTGGTGGAAAAGGAAGTATATTCAGATTAAATAAAAATGCAGAAGATGTAACAAATAAATATTTACGAAGAGAAATATTAGTTGAAAAATTAAATAATGGTGTAATAAATTATAAAAATAATGATTGGGTGGTTGTTGATAAAATTCTAAAGAGCGATTTAGAAGATGAAGAGAATTATCCAGAAATTTTTTATAATTTTCTTGAGAAGTTTTTAAAATATGCTTTTTATATTGAAGAAATTATTAAAGAATATTAAAGAAGGGTGTGATTTTATTTATGCAATAATAGAAGAGTTTTTAGTAGATGTGAAAAATAGATTAAACATATATGGGGGGATTAAGAATGAACAAAAAGTTTTATGATGTTGCGATGAATGATAATAGTAAATGTAAATGGAAAGAAGCTATTTGTAGAGAAGGAGAATTATATAGCAGAGAAAATGATTTAAGAAGTGAATTTGGAAGAGATTACACTAGAATTTTACATAGCCTAGCGTATAGAAGATTGAAACATAAGACACAAGTATTTTTTAACACACAAAATGATCATATATGTACAAGAATGGAACATGTAGCACATGTCGAATCTATAAGTTATACAATTTCAAAAGCATTGGGATTAAATTCAGAATTAACAAAAGCAATATCAATAGGCCATGATTTGGGACATGCCCCATTTGGACATCAAGGGGAACAAGTATTAAAACAACTAAGTAAAGAAAGTTTGAATAATAAATTTTGGCATGAGAAAAATGGTTTAAGAGTTGTAGATAAATTAGAATTATTACAAGATAATAAAGGTAATTTTATAAATTTGAATCTTACATATGCAGTAAGAGATGGGATTATATGTCACTGTGGTGAAGTAGATGAAAATGGTATATTCCCAAGAAGTAATAAAATTGATTTAAATCAAATTAATAATCCAGGAGAAATTCAACCATTTACATGGGAAGGATGTGTAGTAAAAGTTTCAGATAAAATTGCATATTTAGGAAGAGATATAGAAGATGCTTTATTATTAAATATAATAAAACAAAAAGATTTAGAAGAATTGTACAATTTGGGGAAAATTCATGGGCAAGTGACAGTAAATACATCAGTTATTATACATGAACTAATGAATGATTTAGTAAAAAATAGTTCTATTAATGATGGAATTTGCTTTTCAGAAGACAAGTTGAAATTTATTAATACTATAAAACAATTTAACTACGAAAAAATATATAACAATAAAAAATTAAATTATTACAAAAAATATGCTGAGTTAGTTATAAATAGTATATTTGAAGAATTAATGAAATATTATGATGCAGAAAATACAATATTAAATTTATCAAAATATATAAATGAGTCACAGGGGATATTAGTAAAAGATTTTAAAGATTGGTTAGAAAAATATTGTGATACTTATATACTAGAAAATGATAATATAAAAAGTATTTATAAAAATGAAAAAATATATGAAAAATTAGATTCAAAATATATTTATATAGAATCAGTCATAGATTTTATTTCTGGTATGACAGATTCTTATGCAATAAAATGCTTTGAAGGTTTAATTAAATTTTAAAATAAACATAGATATAATTTTTAACATATTACTACAATAAAAAGGCAAATTTAAAGTATAGGCGATTATTTTTAATTACCTATACTTTATTAAATTCCATAATCTGATTTATTAATAATAGAAGATTTGAAACTACAAACTATTTTGTATTGTTGAATTATTTATAATATGATTTTTTATAGAGTAGATATTATTAATAGTTTTTAAATTTAATTTGTCTGAGCAACCTTAACCTCAACTTCATAATTTACAAGTCCAGAAACCTCATCCATCTTTTTCTTAAAAACAAAATTAAAAAGAGCAATACATCGTCCTACGCCAATCATAGCAATCAAAGTTCCAAGCCCAATTGCAACGACATTACCAGTAAACAATAACCCAATGCCACATGTTGTAGCGACTGAAAATAAGTCGATTGTATTTTTACCAAAGCCAAGCCCTTTATTTAATAAATCTCCAACAGCCTGTGCAAGACCATCTGCAGGATTTGGAACAAGTTTCATATTTACTGTCATAGCAGCTCCTATAGATGTTACGATTATTGCAACTAAAAGAAGCAATAGATTTTGCCACAATGTAGTGTAATTGAATTGAAAAATCCCGTTGAAAAAGTTTATAAGAACACTGAATAATAAACTAAAAGGTATTTGCAAGATGTCTATCCATTGTCTGTTTTTGCCTTTTATTATAAATTGGATTATTACAAACATTGTATATACAACAAATGTCATAGTTGCAAAGTTTAAATTAAAAATACTTGATATCGAAAATGGGATAGATATGATTGGAGATACTCCAAGTCCCGATTTTGTGTTTAATGTAATGCCGATTGAAAGGACGACAAGCCCTATTGAATAAATCAAAATGCGATAAAACCAACAATTATT
>JABLTN010051403.1_pt1 | contig 36459 bp, 33 predicted proteins | sample 7160141 | NCBI WGS metagenome assembly JABLTN01 (sample SAMN14651226, study PRJNA627086) | human gut metagenome | isolation source: feces | host: Homo sapiens | reverse complement strand
TCTCCAAAGGCTGTTGTCTCTACAAGAAAATGTGGCGGAGAGGGTGGGATTCGACCCCACGCGCCCTTTCGGACAAACGGTTTTCAAGACCGCCTCGTTATGACCACTTCGATACCTCTCCGGATCGAAAACTCTCTTGTCAAGCAAGAAGTATTATATCACAGCTTTGCATTTCTGTCAATTGTTTTTCGGTACTTTTTCTTTGTTTGTCACAAAAAAATTTGCAAATAAATCGTTAACTTTCGCGAAAAGACGATGCATTCTATTATTCAATATGTTATACTATGTTAGAGAAAAAAGACATTTTTTGTGCATCTTGTGGTGTCATTGTCTTTACTCCGTACTTAAGCTCTATCAGGAGGGTCATTTTATATGATTTACACTGTTACATTAAATCCTTGCCTGGATTATCTCGTCGCAGTTCCTGATTTCAGATCAGGCCGCGTCAACCGCGCCGGTTATGAACGTCTCATGCCCGGCGGCAAAGGCATCAATGTTGCATATGCTCTTCATATTTTGAAGGAACCAAGCTTGGCTCTCGGATTTGTCGCCGGATTTACCGGCTCAGAGATCGAGCGAATTATGAGCAAAGATGGAATCCCACACGATTTTCTTCCGCTCAAGACCGGATTCAGCCGCATTGACGTCCAGATGGTAGATGCCATCGAAAGCTCTATCAACGGCATCGGTCCGCTCGCGACACAGGAGGACATTGATGCACTGTGCGAGAAGCTACAGAATTTGCAGGACGGAGACACCATTGTTCTGTCCGGTTCCGTCCCGCGCGGCGCCAAAGACAATGTATACGGCGAAATTCTCCGTTCCGTATCGCACAAGGATTTGTATGTCGTTGTGGACGCCAAGCGCCCGCTGCTGCTGCATACGCTCAAATATCGTCCGTTCCTCATCAAACCAAACATGCAGGAAATGACAGATATTTTCTTTCAGGACATGTCCTCTGTATCTACAGACGACATTGTTCGCTACATGAAAACCCTGCAGAGCATGGGTGCACGCAATATTTTGGTGTCCATGGGCTCTGCCGGCGCGCTGCTTTTGACCGAGGACGGCAAAATTTATCACCACAGCGCGATGAAGGGCAAGGTTTGCAACACGGTCGGCTGCGGCGATTCCATGCTCGCAGGCTTCCTGTCCGGCTTCCATAAAAATCACGACATGATTGAGGCCTTTCATTTATCACTGGCAGCGGCATCCGCCAACGCCTTTCACGATGGACGCGGCACATATGAGCAAATCATGCGGCTCAATTCCATTCTGCAAAATGAATCTGCCGATGTATTTACTGTCGCGGAGCAGGACGCGTAAAAATTTCAGACGATGCTGCGAGGGCTGTCAGTTTGTTGCTGACAGCCCTCTTGTTCTCCATTCACCTACTTCTCTGCATTCGCATAAGATATACCGAAAAGTCTAACTGGGTATTTTCCCACAGAAAGGGTGCAACGCAATGGAAACCAAGCCAAATGAGGCTCGTCCGGCTGTCACGCCGCAGGCGGCGCAGTCCGGTCCCGGATATGTCCTGAATTACAATCTGCTGGCACTGGCAATGGGCTTTGTCCCAGATCAGGTCTGGCAGAATATTTATCAAGAGGACGTCGCATTGGCGCGCGGCACAATCTTTGCGGATCTTGACAAGCCATTTATTGGAGAGGAGGCTGTTTCCTGTGACTGAAAAGCAAAAAGCAATGCGCGATGTACAGGAGCACGGATTTGCCGCCGTAGACGCCTCTCTGTATTTAGACAGCCATCCGGATGATGAGTCAGCTGTACAATATTTCCGCAATGTCTGCAAAAAACAGCAGCAGGCACAAGAGGTATACCAAAAGCATTTCGGACCGCTCAAACACCAAGATGCAGGCAGCACCGGCCGATGGAATTGGGCGGATGATCCATGGCCTTGGGAGGAGGTATAAATTATGTGGGCATACGAAAAAAATCTCATGTATCCGGTGCGCATTGCCAACCCCGATCCGGCAATGGCCAAACTCATTATCACGCAGCTCGGCGGTCCGGATGGCGAACTGGGCGCGGCGATGCGCTATCTGACCCAGCGGTTCGCGCAGCCATATGCGCAGGGCAAAGCAGTTTTGACTGACATTGGCACAGAAGAACTTGCGCACTGCGAAATGATCGGCGCAATCGTCTATCAGCTCACCCGCTGTCTGACACCGGAGCAAATCAAGCAAAGCGGATTTGACGCATATTTTGTTGACCACACCAATGGTATTTATCCGCAGGCAGCAAGCGGCACGCCGTTTTCTGCGGCAACCTTGCAATCTACCGGTGATGCGATTGCCGATTTGTTTGAAGATATGGCGGCCGAGCAAAAAGCACGCCTGACGTATGACAATCTGCTGCGTCTGATTGACGATCCCGATGTGAGAGATCCCATTAAGTTTCTGCGCGAACGTGAAATCGTGCATTTCCAGCGCTTCGGTGAAGCTCTGCGCGATGTACAGGAAAACCTCGATGCCAAAAACTATTATGCATATAATCCTTCGTTTGATGCAGGCTGCGTCAAACGGCTTAAAAAGCGCTGAACATGCAAAAACGAGCTGTCTCATACTGGGACAGCTCGTTTCTGTTCATTTATTTTCTGCGATTACTTGTGATTGAATGCATCACGAACGGACATTGCGTACTGTACATTGGTTACGCCCTTTACATAAGAACGTGCGAGCTTTTGGAAGAAATTCATAGTTGTTACCTCTTTTTTATAATAAATACATTGGTTTACTTGTTATCCATGTAATGACCAAAGGTCTGCGTCACAGAATTTGCATACTGTGCATGCATGACACCCTTGATATAAGACTGTGCAAGCTTCCGAAAAAAGCTGCATGATTTTTCTTTTCTCATAACCGAAACGCTGCCGGTCTGCATTTGCTTTATCATGTTGCATTCCCCTCTTTCTGCGATTATCATACTGCAAACGGCGGCAGTTTGTCCATTTCTATTTTATATAACTTTGCATGTTTTTTCTCTCCGCTTCTTGTACACATTCCCGTCATCGTTCACAAAAACAGTTATTCCGAATTATGCACACTATGCAGGAGTTTTTCTTGAATTTTGCCGCATTTCGGGAATTGTTTGCCGCATCTCTGGTATATTTTTCGATTTATGACCGTTGTTTACAAAAAGTACGGGATATATACAAAAGGCAGATGTACAACTTGTACATCTGCCAAAATTCGATTTATTTTTTAATCGCGGTAACCGTTCGGATTGTTCTTCTGCCAATTCCAAGAATCGCGGCACATCTCCAGAATACCGTTCTGTGCTTTCCAGCCCAATTCCTTCTCTGCCTTGGTCGGGTCAGAATAGCAGGTGGCAATATCACCCGCGCGGCGCGGCTTGATGGAATACGGAATCGTCAGGTTATTTGCCTTTTCGAATGCATGGACAACGTCCAAAACCGAATAGCCCTGACCGGTTCCCAAATTATAAATCGCCATACCGCATTTCTTTTCAATTGCAGCCAATGCCTTGACATGGCCATCTGCCAAGTCTACGACATGAATGTAATCCCGCACACCGGTTCCGTCCGGTGTATCATAATCGTCGCCAAAGACGCCCAGCTCCGGACGCTTGCCAACAGCTACCTGCGTGATATACGGCATCAAATTGTTCGGAATGCCGTTGGGATCTTCACCAATTTTTCCGGACGGATGCGCACCAATTGGATTGAAGTATCGAAGCAGAACCACATTCCATTCTGGATCTGCCTTCTGCATATCCATCATGATCTGTTCAATCATGCTCTTGGTCTGGCCGTACGGATTGGTGCACTGTCCCTTCGGGCATTCCTCTGTAATCGGAATCACTGCCGGATTGCCGTAAACCGTCGCAGAGGACGAGAAAATAATATTTTTGCAGCCATGCTTGCGCATCACATCCAGCAGAACAAGTGTACCGGAGATATTGTTTTCATAATATTCCAATGGTTTCTCTACCGATTCACCGACTGCCTTGAGTCCTGCAAAATGAATGCAGCAATCAAATGCATGATTTTCCATCACCTTGGTCAGGCCTTCTCGGTCACGGATGTCTACCTGATAGAATGGAACCGGTTTGCCGGTGATTTCGGTTACACGCTGCAAGGATTTTTCCGAAGCATTGCTCAGATTGTCCACAACAACGACATCATGTCCCGCTTTTTGCAGTTCAATGACTGTGTGGCTGCCAATATATCCGGCACCGCCGGTAATCAAAATATTCATTGTACATTCTCCTTTTTTAAGCAATTCGCTTGACATCTTTATTATACTGCCAGATTGCTTTTCGTACAATGCCTTTTTTCGGTCGCAGCATTTGGTGCACACAATGTATTATTTTTTTAAAATGCCATATTGCTGTAAAAGTGCCGTCCGTTTTTGTCCAATCTGAATGCTCTGGACAGCTGTATGACTCTCTTTGCGATAGTGCAACAGCCGATCTCCCCACGCAAGCGGCAGCAAAAATGGTTTTTTCTGTAAATACGAATATCTTCCCTGCAAATCTTTTGCCTTCGGAAAAATAGTTCGTAAAATTTGCATTTTTTTCTGTTTTCCTTGTTTTTGTGCCGCAACCGCGTGCAGCGTCATCGTACTGCTGTGTTTACGGCTTCCGCTCGCTCCGCCATAAATGCCGGAATCGAGCAGATCTTCCAGCATAGCTGTTTCATCCAGCTGCATGTTCTTCCAGCACGCCGGCAGACAAGCTGTTTTACAATCCAAGGTCAAATACTCTTGTCCAATGCGAAACAGTGCCGCGGCAAAAACACCTGCATGAATATACTGGCACTGTACGACAAGTTTATCCCACTGAATTTGTGCACCGTATGCATTGGCATACAGTACAATATCACAGACTTGCCGAATGCCAAATCCGCTGTGCATAAAATGCTTGAGCGCATGGCAAAGCAAGTAAAACAGATGATCCGTGTGCTGCATACTGCGCAGCAGCACGCCATCCACAAAGATTTCCACAGGCTGTGCATGAATCTGTGTAAAATAGTAATTCCAATCGCCATATGCATCGGAATCCGGAGAAAATAGCTGCTGATGCAGTTCAAGATACAGCGGACTGTTTGTTTTTTGATACGACACTTCAAATTGTGTCTGCAAATCTGTCCGCTCAGCCGTCGGTTTCATACCATATTTTAGAAGAAACGCGTGACACGCCGCAAATTGTTCCGGCGCAACAAACAGATCTTCATCCGCAGACACGCGTTCATCCGGATTGGGATATAATTGCCGGCATAAAATGCCTTTGACAACGCACGGCGTGATACCATGCTCACGCAGCGCTGCATATAGGCGCAGAAATTCCGTTGTTTTTTGCGTTTGCACCAGCACTTGCTGCATGGTCTGCCGCTTCCACGCCCGCATCAGTTCCGGCACCCGCTTTGCCGCAGGGCAATGATATACCGCCTCATAGATCATCGGTCCCACCTTGTGCTGCTGGGCAAGCTGAAACAGCGCCCGCCAGTCGGCTGGGGAAACCGATTCCCACGACACGGTTTGATTGTTTAACGCCGCACGAAGGGCGGAGAGAAAGTAAGTTTGAAAAGTTTGCATTGTTAATTAACTCTACTTTATATCCTCGCTAAAATCAATATTCCCCATATCTTTTTTCATTCGTTACTCCTTCATTGTTCTCCCCCAAGTATACTTTCATTTATTTGTTATGTATTTTGTTCCATATTCTATGTAGTATGGACGGCTTTCTCGGTATATTTTGTTCTAAATGCGTTATCCTTTCTTCGTAATTTTCTCAAATATATATCTTGTTTTTCTAATCAAGCGCAATATTGGAACAAATTTTGGCTGAATAAGATGATAGTATGTGATATAATCATCTAATTGTGCATTTTTTTCCATCGTGAGCTTGGAAAAAGCTTGTTTCATTAAGTAATAGTTGTTATGTATATCCGCAATTTGCATTATCCTTCTCAAATGAGCATTCTTTACAATGGATAGATAGTATTCTTGTTCTTCATCGTGGATAATGAAACGAACCATATGCTCACGAATATCTCGATAGCCCCTAGCATTATCCAAATCTAAGTCCATCTTCTCTCTTTCACTCGCGGCAGTCCTTGTTAACGAATTTTCCTGCTGGTTATAATTCATATGTGGTTTGTCAATAAATCCACTTTTCTTTTTATATAATACCGGCGCAATTGCGAAGTTCCAAGCCGGCGGCAAGACCACCAGAAAGAAGGATCTCGGCATGATGGCCATGAGCTACGGCTATGTATACGTTGCTCAGGTCGCTATGGGCGCCAATCAGGCACAGACGCTCAAGGCAATTCGTGAAGCAGAAGCATATGACGGTCCGTCTCTGGTTATCTGCTACTGCCCGTGCATTGAGCACGGCATGAAGCGCGGCATGGGTCTGTCTCAGGAAGCAGAAAAGGACGCCGTACAGTCCGGCTACTGGCAGCTGTACCGCTACAATCCGGATCTGGCAGAGCAGGGCAAGAACCCGTTCCAGCTGGATTACTCCAAGGAACCGAACGGTGAGTTCCAGACCTTTATCAAGGGTCAGAACCGCTACGCTTCCCTGAAGCTGTCCTTCCCGGAAAAGGCGGACGGTCTGTACGAAAAGGCAGAGGCAGATGCAAAGCATCGCTTTGAAACTTACAAGGAATTGGCTGACGACTAACCGATTCGTTCAAAGAATTTTCTCCAATATCATGTCTGGGTGGGCTGTTCTTACAGCCCACCCAAATGTATCTCTGCTTGCAATTCATGGTTTGTTCCAGTACAATACAGGCAGATGATTCGAAAGGAGTTGCGTATATGGATCTCATGCGCTTACAAAAAAATTTTGCGCTGCACGGTTTTTCCTATCGGTATTTTGAAACGCGCAGCGAAGCCGCTGCCTATCTGGCACAGCAGACAGCCGGAAAATTCGTCTCTTTCGGCGGTTCTATGACGCTGGATGAAATGAATCTGTACGACATCTTAAAGCCGCACGCGGATGTGCACTGGCACTGGAAGGGCGACGGCTACGTACAGGACGCAGAAATTTACATCACCTCTGCCAATGCGATCTCCGAGACCGGAGAAGTGGTCAACATTGACGGCGCAGGCAACCGTGTCTCTGCAACTCTATACGGTCCGAAGCAGGTATTTTTCGTGTGCGGCATCAACAAAATCGCACCGGATCTGTCCGCTGCCATAGAGCGTGCCCAAAACATCGCCGCGCCGAAAAACGCATGGCGTTTATTCGGAAACACGGACGGTGATGCTGTCTGTGTCAATGCCGATGATCCGGTTCCCGCCTGTACCAAGGCTGGCGGAGACAAATGCTATCACTGCACAGCACCGAACAGCATTTGCCGCGCCATTGTCATTCATCAAGGCCCGATGCGTTCGCAGGAGCGCTGTGAACTGATTCTCATCGGAGAAGATCTCGGCTACTAAAAAAATCAGCCTCTCACTTTTGAGAGGCTGATTTCAAATGTATTTATTCCCGCAGCTTCTGCACATCAATCCGATGCCGTTTGATGCGATACTGTAATTTTTGTCGGCTTATTTGCAGGATGCGCGCCGATTCCGAAATATTTCCGCCGGTCTCTTTGAGAACACGGCAGATGGTATTGTATTCCATGTCTTTCATAGTACTGGCAAGCGAATCTCTTTGCTTATCCGGCGCTGATATTCCCGTCTGTCCCGCTGCACCGCCGATGTGTTCCGGAATATATTCCGCTGTAATCATGGAGTATGCATCCGGCAACACATTCATCGCATGTTCCACTGCGTGCTGCAATTCCCGCACATTGCCCGGCCAGTCATATGCATAAAACGCATCCAGCACATTGCGGTCGGCATCGCGGATATTGCGCTCCAGTTTTTGATTGCACTGCATGACAAAGGTTTTAACGAGCAGCGGAATGTCCTCTTTTCTCTCGCGCAGCGGCGGGATGGTAATATTCACGACGCCGAGCCGATAAAACAAATCGCGGCGCAGCTTGTTTTCTTCCATGGCCTGATATGGCGGAATATTGGTGTTGGACAGCACACGAACATCGACGGAAATTTCCGTCGCTCCGCCGACGCGGCGCACGGTTCCCTCCTGCAAAACACGCAGCAGCTTTGCCTGTAGCCCCAGATTCATGGAATTGATTTCGTCAAGCAGCAGCGTGCCGCCGTCCGCTTGTTCAAACAGTCCCGGACGGCGTTCTGCTCCGGTATATGCACCCTTTTCCGTGCCGAACAGCAAGCTCTCCAGCAGGTTTTCCGGAATCGCCGCGCAGTTGATTGCCAAAAACGGCCCGTCTTTTCTTCGGCTGGCATTGTGAATGCTTTGCGCGAGCAGTTCTTTTCCTGTTCCGGTTTCTCCATATATCATAACAGAGGAATCGGATTTCGCCACTTGTTTGCAGCGCGACACAACATGCCGCATCGGTTCACTGATATGCACGATGTCATCAAACGTATACTTGGCTGTCAGCTTGCTCGCCGTGTGGCTCTTTCCTGATGCCGTGTGATTGCGCAGTTTTTCCTGCAACTCTAAAATTTGCTTGTGCAGGCTGTCCATCCGGCTCCAGTCCTCCATGACGCTGAATCCACCGAGAATCTGTCCATTTTGAACAATTGGATAATTATTGGACACAATGTCCACATCTTTTCCGTACCGTGTGGTATAATACTGTCTGTGATTGAGTTTGGGCTTGCGCGTGCGAATGACCTCCGGCACATTGTTTTTGCTGCCGTCGCGCATCTGGTAAACATCCTCCGTGCGTGCTCCGCGAATATCCCGCAAATCCATGGATTCCATGCGAACGCCGGCATCATTCAAAAACAAAATGCGGCTGTCCGCATCGCAGACAAACAGAGCTTCCGACAGCTGATTGACCACGTTCATCAAAATATCCTGCATGGCATCCGCTGTCGCATTGCGAAATACAACCAGCTGTGTATGCGGCGGCAGGTTTTCCACATTCGGCGCCGGACATCGCAGCAAATATTCACCGAAAACAACGCTTGCATACACCGTTTTTTCCGATTGCATACTCAGCGGCAGTGCGATTTCGGACAGCAATTTCCCCTCTAATTTTCCCGCCCCATGCAGCAGCGCATCCCCCGCTTGATTGACCGCTAAAATACGGCTGTCTGCCTCCATGACGAGTGCGCCCAGCCCACTCTGCGACAGCACGGACATGATTTCTTGATATTTCATATTTCGTGTTCCCTTTCTCTTTTGCAATCGTCTGATCCTCTGTTTTATTTTACAACAAAATCTCCTGTTTTTCAATTCTTAAAGGAAAGGATGGTAGTATTTGTGGACCTGACCCTGACACAAAAGCAGGGGTTATCCCCTGCCATGCAAACCTCTATGCACCTGCTGCAAATGAACAATTTGCAGCTTCGCACATACATTGCCGATCTCATGTATCGAAACCCTGTCGTCGAACTGGAGTGTCCGGAAATCGACTTCAAGCCCAACCCATTTGAACGCAGCCGCAGCACGCGAACCAACCACCTGTCCGACCAGCAGGACGAGCAGGACGATTACACGGCAGAGCAATCCGCAGAGCAGGACCCCCTGCATGATTTATTTTTGCAAAGCGCCGCTTTGGATCTCAAACAGAGCGATGCCGAAATCCTTCGCTACTTAATTCTCTCTCTCGATAAAAATGGCTTTTTGACAGAATCTGCGTCCGAATCCGCGCGCATTTTGCAGGTCTCGGAGCAGCAGGTGCAAAGCAATATTGTGCGGCTGCAATCCATGGAGCCTGCCGGCATCGGCGCCGCCAATTTGAGCGACTGTCTCGTTTTGCAATTGCAGCGCATGACGCCGGTAAATTCTATTGCCGTGCAAATCGCAGCGTCTTTTCTCGACCAGCTTGCCAAGCAGCAAACCGGAACCATCGCCAAAGCGCTGGGCGTGACACGTGCAGAAGTGCTCGAAGCGTGCGAATTGATTCGCACATTAAATCCCCGTCCCATGAACGGGCTGGGCGTGCGCTCCGAGACGCCGTATATTTTACCGGATTTTTATATCACAGAGGAAAACGGGCAATTGCATATCATCATGAACGATTATTATCTCCCAAAGATTATTATTGACCCGACTTATCAGCAAATTATCCAGTCCGGCACGCTGGATAAGTCCGACCAAGAATATATCCAAAAGAATTATAAAGAAGCGGAAGAAATCGTAAATTTCATTTCTTACAGAAAAAGCACCATGCAAAAAGTCATGCAGTACATTCTGCATGCACAAAAGGCATTTTTCCTCTCCGGTCCAGGGCATCGAACCGCCATGAACAACGCAGAAATTGCCGCCGCGCTGAACCTGCACGAATCCACCATCAGCCGCGCCGTCACGGGCAAGTTTTTCCAATGCAAGTGGGGTGTGTATCCTCTGCGTTCGCTGTTTACCCACCGCATTCATGAGGCAGACACGGATCAGGTTTTGCTGCAGCTGCAGGAGCTTATCGCCGCAGAGCCGGCAGGCGCCGCCTACAGCGATCAACAGCTCGCGGAAATTTTGTCTCAAGACGGCGTGCAAATCGCGCGGCGCACCGTCGTCAAATATCGGCAGAAGCTTGGCATTCCAACCTCCCGCCAGCGCAACGCACACAAGCGCGCATAACATGCAAAAGCGCAGACAGGATTTGTCTGCGCTTTCTTTGTATATTTCTCGTCCTCACGTACCAAAATACGAGAAATGCATATAATCCTTTGAATTTCTAAACGTGCCGCCCCACCGGAATCCGTATTTCTCAAAGGTCTTTACCACAATGCCGTCTGCCGGAATGGAATACGGATCTTCGTTCGGCTTCCAGTATTTGCCGACGATTGCCGTGCCGTCATTTTTGCACTGGTAGTTTTCGTTCGGATTGATGTCCAGTGCCGTGCCTAAGCAGTGCTCGGACGAAGAAGTATCTCCGCGCCAGTTGTATCCGCCGACAGAATAAATCGGGAATTGCTCACCGCTGTCGTAAATTTCCTGAAAAATCTGCTGTATGCTTCCCGCCAGCTCTTTATGTATTTGCACGTCTGCCGTGCTGCTGTACTTGCTGCCGTTGGAATCCAACTTCCAAACCGGTACACGCACCCACGTCTGATTCGCTTCCGCCGTCTGGCTGTTCGGATACCGACAGCTATCCACGGTACGGCCGAAGATGCGGATTTCCCGCTCTTCCTCAGATTCCTCTGCGCTGGTCAAATATGCAATCGTCGGCACCGTCAAATAGCGCTGAAACATCGTCGCCGCCTCTGACCGCAGAGCACTGCCGAGCGGGTTGATGCGATTGTTATCTGTTCCGCTCATGATCTTTTGATGTACCGCCCACAAAATCGCATTTTTTGCCCAGCCGTCCACTTGATTTGCGTCGGGGAAGTACAGCTCGCCGCCGATATACGGCCGTCCGGCATCGCGGTACAAAAACATCGCCAGCTCTTCCCGCGTCACCTGTCGTTCCGGCTCAAATCTTCCGTTTCCGACGCCGCTCGCCTTTCCGTTCGCATATGCCCACTGCACCGCTTCAAAGTACCACTGATCCGCCTGTACATCGGAAAATACCGGCGTTTCACTGCCCATTTCTCCTATATTGTCCGTCTCTTTTGCCTGATTGTACAGAATCTGCGCCACCATGCCGCGCGTCATGGTAGCATATGGCGAAAACGTTCTCTCCGATGTTCCCTGCATGATGCCATTTTCATACACGTACTGCACATACGGACAAAACCAGTCCTGTGCACACACATCGTCAAAAACTTCTTCCACTTTTCCCGTTATCCGCTCCGCGCCCTGCGCAAATACCGGTACGCCGCCCGCGAGCAGACGCAGAGACAATGCAAACGCTGCCCCTCTTCTTACAAAGTTATTCACAGCAAACACCCGCTTTCTATTTTGATGTAAAACGATACCTTTATTATACGGGATTCTATATCATCTCACAAGTTATCCTTCGCTATTTTTCCAATAGAAGCTGTTTTTTTTACAGAAACATGGTATAGTATAGGCAGATGTATTGATTCATCATCAGAGGAGTATCATTGTATGTTAAAGAAAAATAGTCCCGCCAGACACGGGCTTAACATTATCATTGTCGGCTGCGGCAAGGTCGGAACAACTCTCGTGCAGCAGTTGTGCAAGGAAGGTCATAAAATCACAATTGTTGACAAAGACCCTTCCACCGTACAAGAACTGACCAACCTGTATGATATCATGGGTATCATCGGAAACGGCGCAAGCTACAGCGTACAAATCGAGGCCGGCATCAGCAGTGCCGATTTACTCATCGCCGTCACGGCTTCGGATGAGCTGAATCTCTTGTGCTGCACCATTGCCAAGCGTGTGGGTGACTGCTCCGCCATTGCCCGCGTGCGCACGCCGGATTACAGCAAGGAAGTCGGCTACCTGCGTGACCGCTTGGGTCTTGCTATGATTATCAATCCGGAATTGGAGGCTGCCCGTGAGGCTGCCCGCATTCTGTATCTGCCAACGGCATTGGAGGTCAATTCCTTTGCACATGGTCAGGTAGAAATGATTAAATTTAAAATTCCGGAGGGAAATATTCTGGACGGCATGACCGTCGCACATCTGGGCCGTCATATCACCAACGCCGTACTGATCTGTGTGGTACAACGCGGCGCAGAGCTTCACATTCCGGGCGGCGATTTCCAGCTCGCCAAGGGCGATATCATCTCGTTTGTTTGTCCGCGCCGCATGACGCGTTCCTTCTTGGAATGCATCGGCGTCAAAACCAAGCGCGTCAGCAACACCATGATTATCGGTGGCGGCAAGGGCGCATACTACCTCGGCAATCAGCTGATTCAAATGGGCATTTCGGTCAAAATTATTGAAATCAATCGTGCGCGCTGTGAGGAGCTGAGCACGCTGCTGCCCAATGCCATCGTCATCAACGGCGACGGCACAGACGAAGAACTGCTAAAAGAAGAAGGCATCGAGTACGCCGAATCGGTCGTTGCGCTCACCGGCATTGACGAAGAAAATGTTTTGCTGACATTACACGCGCGTCAGGTGTCCAACGCAAAGGTTATCACCAAGCTCAACCGCATTTCCTTCCACGACGTCATCAGCCAGCTGGATTTGGGCAGCGTCATTTATCCGCGCCTGATCACTTCCGAGGCAATTATCGCTTATGTGCGCGCGAAAACCAACTCAAAGGACAGCAACAACATCGAAACGCTGTATCATTTGTTTGATTCCCGCGTAGAAGCCATTGAATTCCGTGTCGAGGAAGAATCCGCTGTCATCGGTGTTCCGCTGAGCAAGCTCCCGATTCGCAAGAGCTTGCTCGTGGCATTTATCAATCGGAACGGACGCATCATCATTCCAAGCGGCAACGACTGTATTCACGTCGGTGACACCGTCATGGTTGTCACAACGCATCAAGAGCTGATGGACATCCGCGATATTTTGAGGTGACGGCGCAGCATGAATACTTCTATGATTCGTTATATCTTGGGTCATGTGCTCAAGATTGAAGCCATTCTTCTGCTGCTTCCCTGTTTGACTGCGGTTTATTATCAGGAAATACAAGGTGTGTATTATCTGCTCACCGCAGCCATTTGTATTGTGCTCGGCTTTTTGATGACGCTGCGCAAACCGAAAAACAACGTCTTTTATCTCAAAGAGGGCTGTGTTGCCACAGCGCTGAGCTGGATATTTCTCAGTGTGTTTGGCTGTCTGCCGTTTGTATTCAGCAGAGAAATTCCTTCATTTACCAATGCGCTGTTTGAAACAATCTCCGGCTTTACAACAACCGGCGCCAGCATTTTAGAGGATGTAGAAGCCCTGTCGCACTGTGCGCTGCTGTGGCGCAGCTTCACGCACTGGATTGGCGGTATGGGTGTGCTGGTTTTCCTGCTTGCGATTGTTCCGATGAGCGGCGGTTCCAACATCAATTTGATGCGCGCGGAAAGCCCCGGACCGTCTGTCGGCAAGCTGGTGCCAAAAATGGTATCCTCCGCCCGTATCTTATACGGCATTTACTTCGGACTCACGCTGCTTGAAGCTGTCTTGCTGGTTCTCGGCGGCATGCCGCTGTTTGACAGCGTGGCAACCAGCTTCGGCACGGCCGGCACCGGCGGTTTCGGCATCAAAGCGGACAGCTTTGCCGGTTATGCCGTCCACCTGCAATGGATTGTCACCATCTTCATGATTTTATTCGGCGTCAATTTCAATGCGTATTATTTTATTTTGTTCCACCAATTCCGCAAGGCATTTGGCATGGAAGAAGTGCGCGCCTATTTCATCGTCATTCTCGCTTCTGTTGCGTTTATCACGTGCAACATCCGCAGCATGTGCACCGGCGTCTTTGACGCATTGACACAGGCAGCCTTTCAGGTCGGTTCGATTATCACGACAACCGGCTTCGCCACGGCGAATTTCGACTTGTGGCCAAAGGCAAGTCAGGCAATTCTTGTCATGCTGATGTTCTGCGGTGCCTGCGCAGGCAGTACCGGCGGCGGCATCAAGGTTTCTCGTCTTCTCATCGCGGGCAAAACCGTTGTCAAAGAGCTGCGCTCGTATATCCATCCGAAAATCATCACCAAGGTCAAGATGGACGGCAAGCCGATCGAGCATGAAGTTGTCCGCGCGACCAACGTGTACGTCATGACGTTTGTTGTTATCTTTACGGCTTCGGTATTCGCCCTTTCCTTTGAAGGGCATGATTTGGTCACCAATTTCACGGCGGTTGCCGCAACCATCAACAACATCGGCCCCGGTCTTTCTTTGGTAGGACCTGCGGCAAACTTCAATTTCTTCAGCCCGATTTCCAAATACGTGCTGATGTTCGACATGCTTGCGGGCAGACTGGAGCTGTTCCCGCTGCTCATTCTGTTCCACCCGACGATCTGGCGCGAGCTGTTCGCCCACAAAGCGCAGGAGCGCAGAGCCGCCCGCGAACGCAGAAAAGATCGAAAGCAAAGATGATACAACAAAAGCCCCGCAGCGCGGGGCTTTTGCTATGATTTGATTCAAATACCAGCGGTCTGTTTGATGTAATTGCGTGCGCGCAGCGCATATTCAAGCGGGTTTGCCTTTGCCGGATCCTGTTCCGCCTCTACAACAAACCATCCCTCATAGTGCGCATCGCGCAGCGCTTGGAACACGTTCGGATAATCGACGCAGCCATCTCCCGGAATCGTAAAGCATCCCTCCAGCACGGCCTGACGGAACGCAAAGCCTTCCGCATACGCCTGCTTCATTTTTTCCGGCCGAATATCCTTCAAATGCACATGACCGATGCGTGCACCGAACAGCTTTGCCGCCTGTACGGCGTCCTCTCCGGAAAAGGTAAAATGTCCGGTGTCAAAGCACAAATAGACATACCGCGGATCCGTGTTGTCCATCAGCCGTTTGGTCTCCTCGATTGTCTGCACAACCGTTGCCATGTGATGGTGATAGCACAGCTTAAAGCCGCGGTCTGCCGCAATCTTTCCCAGCTTATTGAGACCATTGCACAGCTTTTCCCATTCCTGCTCGGTTGCAACCGGCTTGTTGCTGCCAAACATGGAGCAGGTCTCTGCAAACAGGCAGCGCGTCAGCTCGCAGACATTGACGCGCGATGCACCGACCGCTTCCAGAAAATCCAACGCCTTGATAAATTCCGCTTCATTTTCTTCATACGGCTTGGAGCACAAAAAGCCGGAAAACCACTGCGATGCAATCTTGATGCCGCGCAAATCCAAGGCGTGATTCAATACCGCCGGATCTGTCGGAAACTTTCCGCCGACTTCTGTGCCCTGAAAACCTGCGAGAGCCGCTTCGGAAATCATCTGTTCAAAGGTCAGCTCTCCGCCCAGCTGCGGCATATCATCATTCGTCCAGCCAATCGGCGCAATGCCGAGTTTTACATTGTTAAACATCGTATTCTCCTCTCAGCACGCTTCCCACTGCCCACTCTTGACGGACTTGAGCACAGCATCAATCACACCGTCAACCTTTGCGCCCAGCACAAAATCACAAATATATGCTCCGCCGTGCAGCGCCTGCATCAGTGTGTGCGCCTGCAAGGTTTTCATGTCGTCAAATGCAATGGCAATGCCGCCCGCCGGCTGGAACCACCGGAAGCCCTTGTGTTCCGGATTGAGCAGTACCGTGCGGAAACCGCAATCGCGTCCGCGGTCAACATCGGCGTCCGACTTGAAATATACCTGTACCTCGCACATGCGCTCCAAATCGTAGACAACCGTGCCCTCGGTGCCCTGAATCTCATAGTAGAAATAATTCTTGCGTCCGGTTGCCACGCGGGAGGACGAGAAGTCACCAATGGCACCGTTTTTATACTTCACAAGGAAGGAAATCACATCGTCATTTTCTACCGTTCCCATCTCAGACGAGCCAGCCTTTACTGGACGCTCCGGAATGACAATGGACTGCACCGCTGTAACGGCTTCCATATCGCCCAAAATCATCTGCGAAACGGAAAGCAGATGGCTGCACAGATCGCCCAGCGCGCCGGAGCCTGCCAGCTTATTGATGTGTCTCCACGCCAGCGGAATCTTCGGGTCGAGCAGCATATCCTGATCATATGTCGCATGGACACGCATAATTTTTCCCAGTCTGCCGGATTTTACAAGCTCTGCCACATACTGGTTTGCCGGATTCATAATATTGGAAAATCCACAGTAATTGACAACGCCTTTTTCCTTTGCCAGCTGCGCCAGCTCTCTGGACTGCTGCGCGGACAGGCTCAGCGGCTTTTCACAGAACACATGCTTGCCGTTTTCCAGTGCCGCCTTTGCCATCTCATAGTGCATACAATTCGGCGTCGCAACGTCCACCAAATCGACAGCCGGATCCGACACAACGTCATGCCAATCCGCCGTATATCTCGCGTAGCCCATCTGCTCGGCAAATGCTTTCGCAGCATCTTCTGTCACATCGCTGACGATTTCGAACACAGGCATGTCATCGCCGAAAATCATCTTTGCGTTGTGAAACGCTGTGGTGTGCGCTTTGCCCATCCAGCCGCCGCCAATCAAACCAATGCGAATCTCACTCATGCTATTCCTCTCCATTTCATATCAAAAAATTTTTATACTTACTATTTTTCCGCGATAAAAAGCGCGTAAATTGTTGTGTTTTTTCATTCACAACCCTGTAATGCTATGATATACTATTTGCAAAACAACTGCACTGCATTTTCTTGATAAGAAATATCAAAAAATTATACTTTTTAGGAGCTGATACTGTATGCGCATAGATGCGGGCATTCTGCCGGATTCTGTCCGTTTTTTTCACGAGCCGGATGCATTCACAGAGCAGGCACTCTATCACACGCCGCACGTCGGCGTCTATCACTGTGATTCTCAATACAATTTTTCCCGCGCAGGAGAAACCTGTGTGGACATCTGTCAGGCAATCTTTGTCGATCACGGTGCTCTGACAGTTCGCTATCGCGGACAGGAAATCACTGCATATCCCGGCATGCTGATTTTGCTCGACTGCCGAGAACCGCATGAATATTTTGCTGTCTCTCCGGAAATCCGTTTCCGCTGGTTTCACATCGTCGGCGCTTCCAGTTTCGCCTACATCGCCCACATTATCCAATCGCATGGTTTTGTCATTCAAACCGCAAAAAACGCTGACATCGAGCGGTCTTGCGCGCAGATTATCACGGATGCCAAGCAGGATGCAGCCGCTTATGCCGTCTCCGCGCATGTAGAGCAGCTGCTCTCCGGTCTCGCGTCTCTCGCCGCAGAGACCAAGCCGGACGCCGTGGAGCAGTCGATGATAGACTCCGCCCAGTATATAGAAGCGCATTATGCCGAAAAAGAGGCAAAAATTCCCGCACTTGCCGCCCACGCCGCGCTGAGCACCTGCTATTATCTGCGCAAATTCAAGGAATACCACGGCGTCACACCGCATCAATATTTGCAATCGGTTCGCCTGCGCGCCGCAAAAGAGCAGCTCACGGTAACCGCACACAGCATCGAACAAATCGCAGAGGACTGCGGATTTTGCAGCGCATCCCATTTTATTATGGCATTTCGAAAGAATACCGGACTGACCCCGCTGCAATTTCGAATTCTTTGGAAATAACTGCATGCCCCTTGACTTTATCGCTTTTATGTGATAAAGTATTCATCATGCAGGTACTTTATTTATTAAAAGCATCAAAGTGTCTGCGCTACGTTTTTCAAAGGAAGGTTTACGTATGAAACTGATTGTTTTACTCGTGTACTTTGCCGTGCTCATTGGCATCGGCTTGTACTGCCGCCGGCACGCCACCGATGTCAACGGCTTCGTCCTCGGCGGCCGCTCGGTCGGCCCGTGGCTGACCGCATTCGCTTACGGTACGTCGTACTTCTCCGCCGTTATCTTTGTCGGCTACGCCGGTCAGTTCGGCTGGAAATACGGCATCGCTTCCACGTGGATTGGCATCGGCAACGCGCTGGTCGGTTCGCTGCTCGCTTGGGTCGTTCTCGGACGCCGCACGCGCATCATGACGCAGCACTTGGACTCCGCAACAATGCCCGCCTTCTTCGGCTCCCGCTTTGACAGCAAGGCACTCAAGATTGGCTCTTCCGCCATTATTTTCGTGTTCTTGATTCCGTACACCGCTTCGCTGTACAACGGCTTATCCCGCCTGTTCGGCATGGCATTCAACATTGACTACACCGTCTGTATCGTTCTCATGGCGATTTTGACCGCGATTTACGTCATCGCAGGCGGCTACATGGCAACCGCCATCAATGACTTTATTCAGGGCATCATCATGCTGTTTGGCATTGCGATTATCATTGCCGCTGTGCTGATGAGCAAGGGCGGCTTTATGGAAGCGGTCAACGGTCTGGCACAGGTTTCCGATCCGGCAGCCTCCGCGCAGCCGGGCGTCTTTGCTTCGTTCTTTGGTCCCGACCCGCTCAACCTGCTCGGCGTTGTCATCCTGACCAGCCTTGGCACATGGGGTCTGCCGCAGATGGTACAGAAGTTCTACGCCATCAAGGACGAATCCTCGATTCACAAGGGTTCTGTCATTTCCACGCTGTTCGCGCTGGTTGTATCCGGCGGCTGCTACTTCTTGGGCGGCTTCGGTCGTCTGTTCTCGGATCAGGTCAACATCGAGGCGGATGGCTTTGATTCCATCATTCCGACCATGCTCTCCAATCTGACACCGATTCTCATTGCACTGGTTGTCATCTTGGTGCTGTCCGCGTCCATGTCCACGCTGTCCTCTCTGGTTATCGCGTCCAGCTCGACGCTGACGATTGATTTCCTCGGCGGCACGTTTATGAAGAACATGAGCCAGCGCAAGCTGCTCATCACCATTCGCGTATTTATCTTTGTATTCATCGCCATCTCTGCGGTGATTGCGATTGTCCAGTACAAGAGCAACGTGACCTTTATCGCTCAGCTGATGGGCATCTCGTGGGGCGCACTCGCAGGCGCATTCCTCGCGCCGTTCCTGTACGGTCTGTACTGGAAGCGCACCAGCCGTCTGGCGTGCTGGATATGCTTCATCTTCGGCTGCGGTCTGATGATTGCAAACATGCTGTTCCGCACCAGCTTCCCGACGCTGCTGCAGTCCCCGATTAACTGCGGCGCTGTCGCTATGATTGTCGGCTTAATTCTGGTTCCGGTCATCAGCCTGATTTCTCCGGCACCGAACAAGGAAATTGTAGACGATGCGTTCTCCTGCTACGACAAGGAGACCACCGTTCCGCAGAAAACCGCTCTGGGAAAATAATCTATGACATTTTGCCAAGCCGTGCGCCTCCATGCGTGCGGCTTGGTTTTTCTTTGCCGCATAAATATGCACGCAAAATTTTCCTCTGCGCCCGCCGCATTTTTGTTGATGTTTGTATCTAACAGGAAGCGGGCAATCATGTTATACTAGACATGTTAAACACATCATATAGTAGGAGGTTTTATTCCATGCCAATTTCATCAGAAACACTGAAACGGTATGCATTATGTATCTTGGGCCTGTTCTTCTCGGCGCAGGGCGTTGCGATCACCAAGCTGGGCGCATTGGGCGTTTCCCCGATTTCTTCGGTCGCCAATGTCATGAGTTTGCGTCTGCCGGCGCTGTCGCTCGGCAACTGGCTGATTATCTGGAACTGCGTGCTCATTCTCGGTCAGATTTTGATTTTGCGCCGCAAATTCCAGCCGATTCAGCTGCTTCAGATTCCGTTGTCTTTCCTCTTTGGTTATTTTACAGATTTCGGTATGTGGGCATTCTCTTGGGCTTGTCCGGAGCTGTATCCGCTGCGTCTGGTCAACATCTGCTGCGGTACGATCATGCTGGGTTTTGGCATTTCCTTCTGTGTCATTGCCAACGCCGTCATGAACTCGGGCGAGGCATTTGTCAAGGCGGTTTCCGACACCACGCGCAAGGATTTCGGCACACTGAAAATCTGCTTTGACGTCAGCTGCGTAGGCATCGCACTGGTTCTGTCTTTACTTTTCTTTGATTTTACCATTCAGGGCACCCGCGAGGGCACACTGATTGCCGCGCTGTGCACCGGCATGGTCATCAAATTCTTTACACCGCGTCTGCGTCAGCCGCTGGAGCGCTTTATCGGCTGCCATCGCGCACAGAAAGAGGAGATTTCCGCATGATTATTGATTTTCACACCCATACATTTCCTGCCAAAATTGCACATTCCGTCATCGCGCATTTACAGAGCAAATCGCGTTCCATGGCATTTACCGACGCGACCAACGACGGTCTGCGCCGCTCCATGGACAACGCCGGCATTGACCTGTCGATTTTGCTGCCGGTTATGACCAACACGCATCAGGTACCCAAGCTTAATGAAATTGCCGCCCGCACCAATGAACATTGGGAGGAAACCGGTCTGCTGTCGTTCGGCGGCATGCATCCGGAGTACACCAACTACAAAGAGGAACTGCGGCATATTGCAGACATGGGCATCAAGGGCATCAAGCTGCATCCGGCATATCAGGGCTATAACTTTGACGACATTCGGTACATGCGCATCATAGACAAGGCAACAGAGCTGGGATTGATTGTTTTGACACACGCAGGCATGGACATCGGCATTCCGGAACACAACTACTGTTCGACAGCACATATTCGCCATGTCATGCAGGAGGTCGGTCCGGACAAGCTGGTTCTCGCCCACATGGGCGGCTGGCAGGGCTGGCGCGATGTCGCCAACAATCTCGCCGATTTGCCGGTGTATTTTGACACCGCGTTTTCGATGGGTGATATTCTCCCTGCACCGAACACCACACGCGCAGAAGAAGAATCGCACAACATGAACAAGCAGCAGTTTGCCTTTCTTGCACACACGCTGGGAACCGACAAATTGCTGTTTGCCACGGACTGCCCGTGGAGCAGTCAATCGGAATCTTTGGCATTTCTGCGAGATTGCGAATTTACGGAGCAGGAGCTGGCGGACATTCTGGGGAACAATGCACAAAAGCTGCTGAAGCTATAATTTTCGATACAAAAATCCCGTCTTTCACGCGAAAGACGGGATTTTGTTATGTAGCTATCAGTTTTTAAACAGATTTCTCTTGTCAATGATGCGAACAGCTTTGCCTTCGCTGCGTGCAATCGACTTCGGCGGCAGCAGCTTGACATCTACCTTGATGCCGAGCATAACCTTGAGCGCTGCAACCAGCTTCTTTTCACGCTCTGCGTCGGAAACCTTCAGGTCATTGAACATATCCAACGACATTTCGACATTGACCTCAATCGTATCGCTGTTGTTCACACGGTCTACGATCAGCTCATAGTTTGCCGGATAGCCTTCGTTGAGCAGAACTGTCTCAATCTGGGACGGGAATACGTTGACGCCCTTGACAACCATCATGTCATCGCTGCGGCCGAGCGGCTTGGTCATTCGAATATGTGTGCGTCCGCACGAGCACTTTTTGCGCGACAGAATGCAAATATCGCGGGTGCGATAGCGAATCATCGGGAATGCTTCCTTGGTCAGACAGGTGAATACCAGCTCACCGCGCTCGCCCTCCGGCAGAACCTTACCGGTGTTCGGGTCAATGACCTCTGCAATGAAGTGATCTTCATTGATATGCATGCCGTTCTGTTCCTCGCACTCAAAGGAGACACCCGGACCGGAAATTTCGGTCAGACCATAGATATCATACGCCTTGATACCAAGCGTTTCTTCAATGTTGTGACGCATTTCTTCCGTCCATGCCTCTGCGCCGAAGATGCCGGCCTTGAGCTTGAGCTTATCGCGCAAACCGCGCTCACTGACGCTCTCACCCAGATATGCGGCATACGACGGTGTGCAGCACAGAATGGTGGAACCGAGATCCATCATAAACTGCAGCTGACGTTCGGTATTGCCGGACGACATCGGCAGAGTCAGGCAGCCAACTTTATGAGCACCGCCATGTACACCAGCACCGCCGGTAAACAGACCATAGCCGTATGCAACGTGGCAGACATCCTCATTCGTGCCGCCTGCTGCTACAATCGCGCGCGCACAGCACTCTTCCCACAAATCAATATCATGCTGGGTGTAGAACGCAACCACGCGTCGGCCAGTCGTGCCGCTGGTGGAGTGCATCCGCACGCAATCCTTGAGCGGCTTTGCCAGCAGACCATACGGATACTGTTCCTTCAGATCGTCCTTTGTGATAAACGGCAGCAGATGCAGATCTTCAATGCCGTGAATATCTTCCGGCTTAACGCCCGCTTCGTCCATCTTGTTGCGATAAAATTCTACGTTATCATATACATGCTTGACCTGTGCAACCAAACGCTCACTTTGCAGTGCCTGCAGCTGGTCAACCGGCTTTTGAATTTCCAATTCGGCTGTATTCGTGTCTTTGTGATACGTGTATTGGATTTGATACTCCATCGCGTATTCATCCAAATTCGATGTGATGTTTGAGATCAATTCGATGGTCTGCGCACCATGATATGCCTCCTGCACAGCCGCTGCCAATTGGGTCGGGTTGCTGACGGCACAACAGCCGCACAGCAGCGACACAACAAGCAGGCTGCTCCAAATCCGTTTCAAGCGGTGTTACCACTCCCTGGAGTTGAGCGGTTTGAGTACCCGTGGAATATACCGCAGCATATCCGTCGGCGTCATGCCAAATTCTCCGATGTCGTTGGCGCACAAATCGCCCGCCCGACTGTGAATATATGCGCCGCAGGCAGCCGCCGCGAGCGGGTCCAGCCCCTGTCCCAACAGAGACAGAATGATGCCGGACAGGACATCTCCGCTCCCGCCCTTTGCCATGCCCGGATTGCCGTGCACGTTTTGATACAGCGCACCGTGCGGGTCTGCAATAATCGTCCGATGTCCCTTGAGCAGCAGCACACAGCGGTGCTTTCCGGCAAAGGCGGATGCCATTGCCTCCCGATGTTCCGTCGACGGAACATCACAGATGCGCGCAAATTCATGCGAATGCGGAGTCAAAATCACAGGGTACTTTGCTTTCTCCACTACATCTATATGTCCTGCCAGTGCATTTATGCCATCTGCGTCAAGAACCAGTGGGCATTCTGCCTGTTCGATGATGGTTTTGACCGCCTGTGTCACACCCTCGCTGATACCGAGACCCGGTCCTGCCAAAATCGCCGCACGGCGATCCAGAGACGGCAGACAATCCGCCGAAATTTTTCCGTCTGCGCCGGTTTCCAGCGGTACAAACGTCGGCTCATTGAGCTTTGCCGCCAAAATCGGATAAATACAGGACGGCAGTGCCAGCGTGACGATGCCGGAGCCGGTGCGCACAGCTGCCTGCGCCGCAAAAAACGGAGCGCCGATGTAATCCCGACAGCCGCAAACGGCAAGCACACGGCCATAGGTATTCTTATCGCTCTCCGGCTCGCGCGGGTGCATATGCTGCGCGAGATATTCCCAATCAATCGTTTTCATGTGTTGTCTCCTGTGCATCGCCCAGTAAAATTGCCGTTGCCGTGGCATATTCCCGACAGTGCGAGATGCTGAGCAGGAAATTCCCCTGCGGCTTGTGCACCTGCGGCGCACCCAATGCATCGTGTGTAATCTCGATGTCTTTCAAGTTCAGTCCGCGCTGAAACCCTGTGCCAAGTGCCTTGGCAACCGCTTCTTTGGCGCAAAACAGACCGGCAGCGGATTCCGCTTTGTTTTTCGCTTTGGTCTCCAACCACGCTTGCTCCTGCGGCGTAAACGTGTGACTGACAAATCGTTCGCGCTGAATGGCGCGCCGAATGCGTTCGATTTCGATGATGTCGGTTCCCAATCCTATCACGGTTTCCCCTCCAATCCTTTCTTATTTTATCACCTTTTATTTGGTTTGTCTGCATCACCCTGAGAGAGATTTCAAATTTTTTCAAATAAATTTAAAAAATTGAAAAATTATTGTTGACACAACGCAAATTCCCTGCTATAATAACAAACGTTGCAGCGAAGAGATGCAACGAAAAAAATCGAGGTGTGGCTCAGTTTGGTAGAGCGCTGCGTTCGGGACGCAGAGGCCGTGGGTTCAAGTCCCGCCACCTCGACCATCTTTTACAGAGCAGAATTTCTGCTCTGTTTTTTTGTTGCCGTCAGCCGCCTGTTTCATTCTTCCCCGCCGCTATTGAAAATTCTCCGGATATATGATATGATTCCAAAAGATATCATTTGGAAAGGAATCTCTCATTTATGACTGATAAGAACTTTAGCATCACTTTGGGCGAGTACAAAGGCATCAAGCGTGCACCGATTACCGCCGATGTAACGAACGATGAAGTACAGGCTGCCATCAAGCAGGAACAGGAGCAGCGCGCCAAGATGCATGACGTAGAGCGTCCGGCACAGCTGGGCGATACCGCCGTTATCGACTTCGCAGGCTTCCTCGGTGACGAGCAGTTCGAGGGCGGCACGTCTGAGAACTATTCTCTGGCTCTCGGCTCCAACACCTTTATTCCGGGCTTTGAGGAGCATCTGGTAGGCACCAGCGCCGGTGACGAAGTAGACGTCAACGTAACGTTTCCGGAAAACTATCCGGCAGGCAATCTGGCCGGTCAGCCGGTTGTGTTCAAGTGCAAGGTACACAAGGTACAGGAGCGCAAGCTGCCGGAGCTGAACGACCTGTTCGGCAAGATGTACGGCTTTGCAAACTACAAGGAATTTGAGCAGAACGTACACGATGCGCTGGTACAGCAGAAGGAGCAGGCAGCTCGTTCGCAGGTACAGAATGCTCTGCTGGAGCAGATTGTTGCAAACTCCGAAATCGACCTGTCCGACGAATTTGTAAACGCATTTATTGAGCAGATGCTCGCAACGGTTACGCAGGATCTGGCGCGTCAGGGCGCTTCTATGGAGCAGTATCTGGCATACCGCAACATCACTGACGAGCAGCTGCGCGCAGAGATGCGCCCGCAGGCTGAGGCTACCGGCAAGGCATCCGCCGTTCTCGCTTCGATTGCTCAGCAGGAAGGCATTGTCATCACCGACGAGGACGTTGACAACGACGTTCGCCGCATGGCTATGATGTACCAGATGGACTATGACAAGCTCGCCGGCACCATGGACGAGGCTGCACGCGAGAGCGTTCGCAACAGTCTGGAAATTTCCAAGGCTCTGCAGCTGGTTTTTGATGCTTCCATCGAAGAGTAATTACAGATACGCTGTAAGAGGACGTCTGTCACGGCGTCCTCTTTTCTCTGCACACAACGGGAGGTTGTTTTTATGCTGCGTATGATCGCATTGGATTTGGACGGCACGCTGCTGCGCTCGGACAAGACGCTCTCTGCACGCACCAGACAGGTTTTAGAGTCCTATATTGCAAAGGGCACGCATGTCGTCGTGGCGAGCGGCCGTTCCTATGATTCGCTGCCGCAAGAGGTACTCTCCGTCCCCGGCATAGATTACGCCATCACATCCAATGGTGTAGTGATCTGCCACCGTCCGACCGGCGAAAAACTGTTTTATTCCCCGCTCAAGCCCGCGTGTACACAGCAGCTGCTCTCCCTCATTCAAACGCATCATGCCGAGTTTGAAGTGTTTTTAGACGGCGTGCCGTATGCAGATGCAGCGTTCGTGGCGCACCCCACCGCATACGGCTTGCCGGACGCTGCGACACAGTACATTCAGTCGACACGCAAGCCGGTTGAAAACCTGCTCTCATTTACACAGGAGCACATACAGGAATTAGACTGCTTGGATTTTATCACCATTGACCAGCAAAAGCGAAAACTTTTGTCGCAGCAGCTCGAGCAAATTTCGGGGATTTACGTGACATCTTCCGTCCCGCACCTGCTGGAAATTTCCGATGCATCCGCCGGAAAAGGCGCGGCTCTGCGCCGCTTGGCACAGCATTTGGATATTCCGCGCGAGCAAATCGCGGCGTTCGGCAATGAGGAAAACGATTTGGATATGATTGCATTCGCCGGTGTCGGCGTTGCGGTTGCCAACAGTCCGGCACATGTGCGCGATTGCGCGAATTTTGTCACGGGAAGCAACGATGAGGACGGCGTTGCGGATTTTTTGGAACGGTATTTGACACAGCAGTAAAAAAAGTCTCGTTTGGTTTTCACCAAAACGAGACTTTTTATTATAATTTTTCTTACGCTTCAAACGCCTGCTTGATGCTGTTGTAATGCAGGAACTTATCCTGCTCAGCCAGCTTTTTGATTGTGTCCAAATCGGCAAACTGGAAGCCCATGGCCTCCGCCGTCTGAATATGCACATCTTCTTCCTTGACGTCCATCTCAAAGCGATAGATGTCTACAAAATAGTTGTCGCCCTCGTCCGGATTGATGCGCTGATATGAGAACAAATAACCGCCGTCTGCGCCTGTGACATCCAAACCGGTCTCTTCCCAGATTTCGCGCTGAATTGCCTGTGCGGAGGTCTCTCCTGCCATTACGCCGCCGCCGGAAACTTCCCATGCGCCCGGCGCCCATGCCTTGGTCATCACACGCTGGGTAATCAAAAACTTGCCGTCCGGCCGGCGAATGACGCCGAGCACCGTCAAATGAAATTCTCCCGGCTTCATGTGCCAGTCGTTCTTTTTCATTGTTCGTCCGGTCGGCTGTTTATTTTCATCATAAATGTCCCATAATTCCATAATTTGGCACTCCTGTTCTGTTTTTCCCGTAAAGATACCTTTTTATTATACGTCTGTTCAGGAAAATCAGCAAGTATAATTCGCAAAAAATCCCAAAAAACGCGAAGGGTACGCTCATCCTGTATACTTTGCATAATTTTAGCATATGATCATTGGAATTTCCTTGACATTTTGACAAAACAGAAGTATAATAAACACAAGTCAAAAGGTTACTGGATATGACATATCCGGCAGCCAAATCAGGAGGTGTTCCTATGTATCCTATCATCACTATCAGCCGTGAGTTCGGCAGCGGCGGTCATTCCATTGGTCAGGCTGTTGCAAAAGAGCTTGGCATTCCGTTTTATGACAGCGTTATCGTTGAGGAAGCTGCAAAAAAGAGCGGCTACTCTACAGATACCGTCGTAGAAGATGGAGAATACACAACGCTCTCTCAGACATGGTTCAGCTCTAACGCAGCATACAATGTCAATTACCTGTCTCCGCAGGATAAAATATTTGAGGCTCAGCGCAATGTGATTCTCGACTTAGCAGAAAAGGGTCCGTGCGTTATCGTCGGACGCTGTGCCGATTACATTCTCGACACCGCCAATATTCCGGCTCTCAACGTGTTCATTCACGCGAACATGGAGTACCGCAAGGCGCATGTACTGGAGCGCTACGGCAAGACCAACGTGCCGATTGAAAAGCGTCTGCGCAAGAAGGACAAAGGCCGCAAGACCTACTATCGGTACTATACCGACCGCGAATGGGGTCAGTCCAACTATTATCACATCAGCCTTGACGCCAGCTATCTGGGCGAGCTGACCTGTGTGGACATCATCACCTCTGCCGCTCGCAGAAAGAATGAAAACAAGTAACTGCATACACAGCAGTGGCATCTGTCTTTTGAGACAGATGCCACTTTTTTATCTTTTTTGCCCGGATTGCAAATTTGCATTACTCCAACGGGCATGAAGGCAAACGATAGAAAAATCGCTGTCACGGCATATGATGCCAAGACGCTGGAAAGCTATCAGATTAAGAGCACGACCGAGTACATCACGGAAGGTGCAATTGTAGATACCTTTAAGAACTGTAATTCACTTTGCATTGTCTTCATCCTCTTTTTCGACAATGACAGACAAGCCTCTGGCAATTGCTCTGCGATCCTGTCTCGGTGCACGAATCGCATCGTCTTCCGGAATATCCGAAGCCAAATGACTCTTGGAGCGGAGCAGCGGCTTGATGAGCTTAAATGTCATCAGAACCAACCACAGTGTCGGAATGGTCATCAACAAACCGCCCAGATTGAGCAGACCCTTGACCGCATCCACGCCGCCGGAAATAACCAGCAAATAAGCGACAATGGAAATCGCAATGCCAAGACCGATCTTCAATACCTTCGGCGGCTCGGAGTCAATTTCCTGCCCATGTACACACAAGGTAGACAGTGCAGAACAATTCGGATCTGCCAAAGTGATAAAGGACAGGCAGACAGTTACCAAAAACGCAAACTGTACAATCTTGCCAAACGGCATGCTGCCGAGAACCTGATACAGTGTTGTCTGCATCCCTTCCTGCTGAATCATTGCCCAAACATCGGTGATGCCAGAGGTCTGCACACTGATAATCTGACCGGCAAAAATAGCGATAAACAGGCAGCAGAACAGCGACGGAACCAAAACTTCAACAAGAACAAACTCTCGAACCGTGCGGCCTTTACCCATGCGAGCGAGGAACATGCCAATAACCGGTGCGTAAATAAAAAACGAATTCCAAAACGTGATTGGCCACTCATTTGCCCATTGGTCTTGCGGAACCATGGTATTATTGGTCGTAATTTTTTCCCAGAAATTATCCATCAGATTGCCGGCAGCCTCTGATCCGATTTTACCGATAAACATCGTATCGCCGGCAAACAGCATGTACAGCATCAAAGCGAAGAAACATACCATACAAGCGGTGGACACATACGTAAGTCCCTTATTGATACCTGTTACACAGGAAACAATAAAAAACAGTGCAACTAGAACTGTGATAATCAGATACATCATCGCGCCTTGCGGAATGCCGAACACGGCATTGATTCCGCCGGAAATCTGCATGAGACCGGCTGCCATCGAGTTGGATACGCCACAGGCAACCGCATAGCCGCAAATGATATGCATAAACGTCGTCAAGCGCTTGGCGTTCTTGCCGCCTGTCAACTCCAGCATCGGCGCCATCGACAGCGATTTTTGATAATTAAAGCACAGCAGCGCAAACGCCAGTGCCGGAAGCGTATAGATAAAGTACTGTACAAACGACCAGTCAAACATCGCTTGGCTAACCGCAAAGATTGCAGCTTCGCGGCTGCCGGCCGCCGCCTGAATCGCTGCCGGCGGCGTCATAAAGTGATACATCGGCTCACCCATTGCCCAGAACATCAAACCGCAGCCGATGCCGCTGCAAATGGACATCGAGAACCACTGCCAGTATGTGAAATCCGGCTTGGCATCTTTGCCGCCAATCTTGACATCACCCCATCGAAAAATGACAATGACAATACCAACAATGACACAAAATACAGCCAGCAGGTTGATCCACCAGCCGAAATTGTCGCCTACCCAGTACAGCATGTTAGACATCGCCGCGCCAAATTGATTGGTAAAGAAAATACCGCAGACAATCTCTGCCAACAGAGCCACTGTAATAACAATCAGCACGGGCTTATAAATTTTGCCTTTGGTTGTTGCGTGTTCCATTTTGTTTTCCTCTTTCTGTCTTTGTATTGAGCAATTTTCCGACGAACAGCTTTTGTACATGCAAGCATTTTTGCGTCCCAAAGCACGCTTGGTCAAAATGTAACAAAATGCCTCTTCCTCAGCAATCGCCCCTGAAATTTTGAACCGCCAGACAATTGATTTTTTCTATTTTTCCCGTTGGCGCATTCATTCTCTTCACCAATATATCAGCATATTTCGTGCCATTCAATATTTTTTCGCAAATATTTTTTTATTTTCTGTGCAATTGCTCCAAGTTTTGCTGTTTTTCGGCTTTTTTGCCCGCATCTCTCCCGTGTATTCCGCCATTCCTCTGATTTTTCGCTCTCTTTTTTATTCTTTGCAAAAATCGCCAATATATTTTGCAAAAAAATAGCAATTTTTTGCACGTTACTGTTCCGCACAAGCATTTCCATATATTTTCAAACCATCAAAAAGAGGACGAAACCCCAAACGGTTTCGCCCTCTTGAAGAAAGAAGAAAATCGGAAATTTATTCGCCGTAAATCTTGGCTGCATGATAGCCAATGCCCAGCGTCTTATACATATATTCGCAAGACTCGCGCAGTCCCTTCATTTCCAGCTCGCGGCCTTCTTCAATGCTGTATCCGGACAACGGCAGCTCAATTTCCAAATCAATCGTATCCAGCTGTGCCGGTGCCTGCTCGCGCAGAATCTTCATAATTGCGACACAGTCTACGTTGCCCTGTCCAATTGCCGTACCCAAAGAATGGGTGCCATCCGGATCCGCAAATACGCGGTTATCACAGAAATGGATGCAGTTGGCATACGGAGCCATCTTGCGCACGCACTCCTCAATGCCTTCCATCAGCATCAGCGAGTTAATCGTATCGCAGCAGGCGCCAATCTGCGGATGTGCCAATTCCTTCACCAGCCAGATAACTTCATCGGAGAACAAGTCGCAGTGATTCTCAATGGAAATCTGCATGCCATATTTTTCAATAGTCGGGATGTTTTTTCGGAAGTCCTCGGCAATGACTGCCAACTGCGCCATAACCGAAGCACACATGCAAGAGTGCGAAGATTTTTCCGGATGCTCTACGTCCGTGCTGTATTTTACCAGCTTGCAGCCCAGCTTGTGCGCAATTTCCAGAGAGTCCTCAATGGTGCAGTTTACACGCGGATCAGACGGAGCATTAAAGGAAACATTCAATTCCAGCTCAATTTCATGATCTTCTGCGTACTTACGGCACGCCGCCAAATGTTCATCTGAGGTGTCATTCTGGATGTCAACCAATGTAATGTGCAAAACATCCAGACCAACCTCTACAGCGATATCAACCAAATCGCGGAACGTCTTTACTTGCTCAAACGCATGATGCTCGCCATATTCCTGAAATCCCCAGCTTTCACCGAAGCCGGACAGATGCAGGGTGTAGCTGTGCATGCCAAGTTTAAATTTTCTATTCTGATGCTGTAACATAGTTTTGTCTCCTTTTTCCGTATATGTGTTTTCTACTCCCTGCCGACCTATGCGGCCGGCAGGGAAATGTCATTATTTTTCGTTGTAAACTGCCTCTGCCTTACCTTCTGCAATCAGATCCTTATTGATGTCCATCCACAGATCGACATTCTTGATACCCAGCTTTTTCGGGTTGAAATACGGAACCTCAATGCCTGCCTTGAGCTGCTGGAAGAAGTCATCATATATCTTCTTTACATTTGGCAGCAGGAAGATCAGCGCAATCAGGTTGAGCCAAGACATAATCGCAAACATGATTTCGGAGATTGCCCATGCGGTCGATGCCGTTACATTGCTCCAAATAAAGAAGAAAATCGGCATGATAATGCGAACGCCCCAAATCAAGGTCTTACGAGTCTTGTCATTTGCTTTTCTGGTCAAATATGCCAAGCCGGACTCGCCTTCATAGTAGTAAGCAATGCAGGTGGAATATGCGAAGCAGGTCAGTGCAATCGCAATGATGATGCCGCCGATAACCGGCAGTGCAGTGTTTGCAGCTTCCTGCACCCAAACAACACCTGCCGTCATGCTGTCAGCCTGTGCCTGCATCTGTGCAGAACCGGCACCGATATACTTAAAGGTTGTGCCGTCTGCGTTCAGAACGTTAAAACAATCGGTCACAAGAGCCATAATACCGGAACATGCACAAACAGCAACGTCAATGTATACGGAGAAGGCGTTTACCAGACCCTGATTTGCCGGATGCGGCGTCTCAGCAGCTGCTGCAGACGGCGGTGTCTCGCCAAAGCCGGAGCCGGAGGAGTTTACGGCACGCTTTACGCCGTAGGAGAATGCTGCGCCCAGCATACCGCCGAATATCGCGTGTCCGCCGCCGAATGCACTGCTGAACATCATAGCCAGCGTCGGGCCAATGTTGCTTGCATGTGTAATCAAAACAATAATCGTAATAATCAGATAGCCAATGGTCATGAACGGAACGATAATCGTCGAGAACTTTGCGATGCGGCGCACGCCGCCGGAAATGACCATGAACAGCAAAACTGCAATAATCAGACCAACAATCCAGTGCGGAGCACCAAAGCTGTTTTCCATTGCCATTGCAATGTTATTTGCGGACGGGCCAGTTACAAGGAACGGAACGCCGATTGATGCACACAGAGCAAACAGGACTGCAAAAATTTTTCCAAGCGGTTTGAATGGAATGCCATGCTCCATGTAGAAGTATGGGCCGCCGCGGTACTGACCGTCCATGCGGACTTTATATAACTGACCAAGGCTGTTCTCTGCGAATGCGATAGCAGAGGTTACCAATGCGGTAATAATCATCCAAATCACCGCGCCCGGACCGCCATACATAATGGCTACCATGACGCCGCCGATGTTGCCAACCGCCACGCGGTACGCTGCTACGGAACAGAACGTTTCGAATGCAGACAAGCCTTCCTCAGAGCTTTCACCCTTTGTGAGAAGTTTCCACTGCAGCTTAATATTTGTGACGTTGCCGAATTTGATTGCAATACAATAAATCAGCGCCAAACCAAATGTCAAGATAATCAGCGGAGTTGCCCACAAAATGTTGTCGATTTGCATAATCAGTGCAGAAAAATCCATTCTGGTTTTCTCCTTTCGATTCCCATCTTTTTCTCTTTACTTACATCACACTGCTGTCCTTTCCGAAATAAAAATCTTCCTCCTTCTGCTACGATTAACAGCCGTGTGTGTCGCTGTACCCTACGGAGCAATTCTCCCAAAAAGTTTCCTACATCTTTTTTCGAGGTGCAGCGTCTTTACCAAAATAGATGCAATCGCCGTGCCAAAAAACCATGTGATTGCACAAAAATTCAACAAGAAATTTATTTTTGTGAATTTTGCCGTTTTATTTTGTAAGTATTTTGTGCAAATCTAACAAGTTCCGCTTTTTTCTTTGTTTTCTCTTGACGGTATTTCATTGGCTTTTGCAGAATCCTTTTGCACTTCTTTGCACAATTTTTTTGCACGGTGCATGTGTCTTTTGCATCCCATGCAAAAAATCACAGCACGCGCCATATTCCTTTGCGCCTCCCCGCCTGATTTTTTTGCATGATTTCTGTGAAAAGCTGAAAATATCCGTCTGCATGCCAACAGACGGATATTTTGAAGAAGTTATAGTTCTTTTACGTTGATGCCGTATTTTCGAATGCGATACTGTAGGCTCTGGCGGCTCATTTTGAGCACACGCGCCGATTCTGAGATGTTTCCTCCGTTTTCCTTGAGAATCTTGCAAACCGCATTGCGCTCTACGTCTTTCATTGTGCTGTTCAGCGATGTTCCCGCCCGCGGTGTCGGTGCAGACACCGGTTTTATCTTGTGCATCGACTGCACATCCTGCATATACGCCGGAATATATTCCGGTGTAATCAGCGATTCATCATCCGGCAAAACGTTAATGGCGTGCTCGATGGCGTGCTCCAATTCCCGCACGTTGCCCGGCCAGTCATATGCTTGGAATAAATCCAGTGTTGCCGGATCCAAATCCCGTGCATTGCGCGAGAGCTTTGCATTGCACTTCATAATGAATTGTTTTTCCAGCAGCGGAATATCCTCTTTTCGTTCGCGCAGCGGCGGAATCGCAATGTTGACAACACCCAAGCGATAAAATAAATCGCGGCGCAGCTTGTTTTCATCAATTGCTTGCTGCGGCGGAACATTGACGTTGGATAACACGCGCACATCAACATGAATCTCGGAACTGCCGCCGACACGGCGCACCATGCCGTCTTGCAGCACGCGCAGCAGCTTTGCTTGTAAATTGATATTCATGGAGTTCAGCTCATCCAACAGCAGCGTGCCGTTATTTGCCTGCTCAAAATATCCCTGCCGACGCTCCGCGCCGGTATATGCACCTTTTTCCGTGCCAAACAGCAATCCTTCCAGCAGATTTTCCGGTATGGCTGCACAATTGATTGCCAAAAACGGACCATTGGCGCGGCGGCTGGCGTTGTGAATACTCTGCGCAAGCAGCTCCTTTCCGGTTCCGGTCTCGCCGTAAATCATCACCGAGGAGTCGGATTTCGCCGCCTGCCGGCATTGCTCTATCATGTTTTCCATCACCGCGCTGATATGCATGATATCATCAAAATGGTAGCGCGCCGACAATGCACTTTTTCCGCTGTTATGTTTGCTCGGGTCGCTTTGCGCGATGAGCTTTGCGTGGAGTTCCACAATTTTTTGTTGAGAGAATCCACTGCACTCCAGTCTTTCATGATGCTGTATCCGCCCAACACCTGACCATTTTGCACGATTGGATATGTATTGGACGTAATGTCCACATTTTTGTTATAACGCGTGGTATAAATCTGCCGCCGTCCCAGATAAATCTGCTTTTTTCGAATGGCCTGCGGAATAATCAAGCTTTGACCGTCCAGCGGTTCATACACTTTTTCGTTCTTTTCTCCGATGACATCGCTCGGCACGACCTCATCCATTTGAATACAGGCGTTGTTCAAAAAATTGATGCGCGTCTCCTCATCGCACATGACTACCGCGTCACTGACCTGCTCCAGCGCATGCTCGAACATATCGCACTGTGCGTCGCGCGTCGCCGTCCGAAAGACAACCAGCCGGCAGTTTGCCGGCAAATCCTCCGCAGACGGCGCAGGACACCGCAGCAAATATTCATTGAAGCCCATATACGCATAGATTTTCTGCTCCGGCTCCAAACATAGCGGCGATGCAATGTCGGATAGTTTCTTTCCGATCAGCCAATGATGCTCTGAGCCGTGCAGCAGTCTGATTCCCACTTCATTGACCTCACGAATGACCCAGTTTTCCGTCACGAGCACAGCTCCCATTCCGCACTCGGACAGTACCTTCATAATCTCTTGATATCTCATTTCAAACCTCCTATCCCCCAAGACTTTTTATTGTTCTTGTGACAGGACACCGATTTTCTCTATCAGCGACTATCATTCACTGACTTTCAGTCATTATACCTCTTTTTTCTCCGAATTGCAATATTTTTTTGCAGCCTACGATTTTTGCAGGCTGCGAAGCGCTGTGCGGCTGACAACGACATACGCCGTCAGCACCATGCTTCCGGTTAAAACCCATGAAATCGGATAAACGCTGAACAGAATCGGTAAAACATGATGCGCGGGCACAACGGTATTGACCCAAATCACACGGAAAACACAGGTGCCGAACACCGTGAGCAGCGCCGGCGTCAGCGAGTGCCCGTATCCGCGCAGAACCGAGCCGCTGATCTCATATGAGCATGCCAGACATTGCAGCAGCAAGACAGTCTGCATGCGCTGCGCCGCAGAGGCTGCCGCTGCGGCATCCGTTGTGAACAGTCCAATCCACAAATCCCGCCCCAGATAAAAGAATACATCCAGTGCCAGACAGATGAGTACGCCGCACAGCATACAGATGCGGAACACACGCTTGCATCGTTCCGCCTTTCCCGCACCATAGTTTTGGCTTGTAAACGTGACAGCGGCGGAATTAAATCCCATAAATGCAAAGCAGGTGATGTATTCAAAGTTCATCGAAATGGCAGAGCCTGCGACAACGGCAGAACCAAATGTATTGACCGCCGCCTGAATGCACACATTGGAAAAAGAAAAGACCATGCCCTGCACGCCCGCCGGAATGCCGATGCGCAAAATTGTCCGCAGCACGCTCCCATGCACAGCAAGTTTTTTCGGATGAAATCGAATCTCCTCCGCTTCATGCATGAGAAAGTACAGTACCATCATGCAGCTGATGACATTGGCAAGTACGGTTGCCAGTGCAACGCCTGCCACGCTGAGATGGAAGCCAACGACAAACACAACATTGAGTCCGGCATTGATACAGCCAGAGACAATCAGGCAATACAGCGGGCGTTTGGTGTCTCCTTTGCTCCGCAAAATGGCGGCGGCAAAATTATATGTCATGATAAACGGCATGCCAAGACAATACACACGCAGATAGATAACCGCCAAGTCCAGCACATTTTTCGGTGTAGAAAGCAGCTGCAGCAGCGGCCGCGCAATGGCAATGCCGCACACCATCAGCAGCAAACCGCTGCATATCGCCAGCAGCATCGTTGTTTGCACAACGTCCGGTATGCGTTCGCGCTTGCCCTTTCCGATGTAATTTGCTATGACAACATTGCTGCCGACGGAAATGCCGACAAACAAATTGATAAACAGGGATACCACAGAGGTGTTGGCGCCTACCGCCGCCAAGGCTTCGCTGCTGGCAAATCGTCCCACCACAGCTGCATCCACCGAATTAAACAACTGCTGCAGCATACTTC
>JABLTN010130995.1_pt1 | contig 36505 bp, 35 predicted proteins | sample 7160141 | NCBI WGS metagenome assembly JABLTN01 (sample SAMN14651226, study PRJNA627086) | human gut metagenome | isolation source: feces | host: Homo sapiens | reverse complement strand
ATCCCAAGAGATAATGAGCCTCCATCTTCTCATTAGGAGTACCTTTACTATCATAATAATCTACGACTTCTTGAAACAAGGAGTCTGAAGGCATTTTAAAAAACAATTTGTTTTGTGCTTTTGCCATTAACAAACGATACTTCATTTCAAGACGGCGATCTCCTGTCGCCAAGAACACGCCACTATCTTGACTCAAACTATCATAAGCAATCTGAGCATTTACTTCCAGCAAACTGTCGATATATGCCAATCGTGACATTTCCATACGATGATTAGAGCAACTTCCCAGCAATGTCAGCAGGAAGAACAGAAATATAAAAGTTTGTTTCATCATTATATTGCATCATTAAACTATGCTATTGCAAAAGTACAAAAACTTTTGCAATAACATACTATTTTATACCTGAAAATAACTAAAAAACCAACATTGCCCTCTCTATCACTTGATCCATATTATAATATGTGTAATCAGCGAGCCTACCACCAAAGATTACATTCTTCTCGGAAGATGCCATTTTTTGATACTTAGCGTAAATTATCGAGTTTCGTTCATCGTTGACAGGATAATAAGGCTCTCCTTGATTTGTGATATATGCCATTGGATATTCTCGGGTAATGACCGTCTTAGAGCGGGCATAAACCTCATCTCCAAACATCTCAAAATGCTTATGTTCGATGATACGAGTAAAGGGAGTTTCTCTGTCCGTGAAGTTCATTAAGGCTACACCTTGATAATTCGACATATCCAGTATTTCGGTCTCAAAGCGTAAGGAGCGATATTCCAACGCCCCAAAGCAACAATCATAGAAATCATCAATCTTTCCAGTATAAACCAGTTGATCGGCAACATTTCTCCATTCCTTACTCAATCCACTTTCAAAGAAATCACAGTCTGTCCTCACTTCGCAACCTTCCAGCAAAGAATCTATCAGTTTATTATATCCACCAATAGGAATTCCCTGATAAGGGTCATTGAAATAATTGTTATCATAGGTTAGGCGTACAGGAAGACGGCGGATGATGAAGGAAGGCAAATCCTTACAATCCCGTCCCCATTGCTTCTCCGTATATCCTTTGACAAGTTTCTCGAAGATATCCTTTCCTACAAGAGAAATTGCCTGCCCCTCCAAATTAGTGACCTCCCCATCGAACCGTTGGCTTCGAATGATCTCCATTGCTTCAACAGGTGTATTCACGCCCCACATCTGATGAAAGGTGTTCATGTTGAAAGGCAGGTTGTAAAGTTCGCCCCTGAAGTTGGCAATCGTATTCAGAGTGAAGCGGTTGAAATCCACGAATTGGTTCACGAAATCCCATACTTCCCTACTTTTAGTATGGAAGATATGAGGACCATATTTGTGAACATTGATACCCTCAATATTCTCACAATACACATTTCCTCCGATATGGCTGCGCTTGTCAATAACAAGGCAACTCTTCCCTGCTTGTCGAGCAAGGTAGGCAAAAGTGGCACCGAATAAACCGGAGCCAACGATTAGAAAGTCATATTTTTGTTGCATATTATCAGAAATCCACTATTTTTAAATTTTTGATAGGATGATAAAACGTATTGGGTTGTCTATCATTTTGATAGGCATACTCAAATTCTTCCGCTGGCCCCCATGACAGACAAAATCTGTAACCAAAGTTCTCAAACTGACGTATTCTAACTCCTTTGCTGTAAGCCAAAGATGGCAAAAGAAACTCATAATAGAATGTATCATTAACTATCATAAACTTTGCTAATGCATTTAAAAATCGGCTACTAACGTAGAATATCTGACACCAAGAAAAATACAAAACAGCAAAAGGATTATTCCTAATCAATTCTACAGGCCAATGTTTCTCAAGCCCACCCAAAATATCCGTTGCGATATGAATATAATCAACATCCTCTGCATTTATTCTAGCAGCAAACTCTGAAAAAACACCATTAAATACAATGTCGTTCTCCATCAGAAGATAATGGTCATAATGGTAAGTTTCTGCAAATTTTTGCAGCCCCAACAAGGGATTAGGAAGTAAAGAACTACCCTGATGAAAGAAATTTGGTATAGTATGGAATGGATATTGAAAGAATTTGATATCTTGTAAACCCAAGTTGTTGACCTTTTGGACAGAACTGTCATGTACCAACCAAACATCCATAAAACTACCGATTTCTTTTTGCAAATACAGTACATATCGAAAAATGTCTCGGTTTATTTTGTTCGTCAGAAATACTAAACAATTTTTACTCACAAATATAAATCTTTTAAAATCATAATATAGTATTATCTTTTCTCAAAATGCGATTGTCACATAAGGACAAATCTTGTAAGGCACAAAATAACAACGTAGTTCCTAATAAAACCTCTAGAAAAGAACTATCAATCGTCACTAATTTTCCGCCAAAGTTTTTTATCTTATTTAAAAGTTCACTATCATTCGTTAATTTATAAAGAGTATAATAAACGAACATTCTTATGACAGAGGACTTGACTTTACTTGATTTCTCCAATAAAGTCTCTATCAAATTATTGCAAGCAATAGAAGTATTCTTCAAAATAACCAAAGAAGCCAATAATGTCATAGCATTTACCTCGTTTATGTCTTTATATAGTTTATGAATCAATTTCAATGCCACGATATGCAATTTTTCTTTATCCGAATCTTGATTATAATATTTTATACATGACTGTACATAAAGCCCTATTCCAACTAATTCTTGCACCGATAGTTTCTCTAATTGCAAATTGATAACTCCGTCAAGATAAAGCATTATTTTTTCCAGAACCTTTTGCGGAGAAGAGTCTATATATTTACAGTCTGACAAATATAGAATTAACCAACAACAACCAGTAATTCCATCTTCAAATACCATTTTATTTTGAAGATGTCCTATGTATTTATAAGTATGAACCAAGAGCTTTTGAGACAAATCCAATAGTTTCTTGTCATTGGTCATACATGCCAATTCCCAAAACTGCAAAACATAACCAAAACTGCCATCAAGTCCTAAACGAACTGTTGCAAAATTAGTATTCTTTATCCATGATTCTATATCATTCAACCAACCATTATATTTTTCCCTAGACAACCAAGTGCTCTTTTTTACTGTAAGGTACGCATATTCATATACTGCATTGGTCAAATGGTACTTATTAAAATATTCATACATCTCTTTATAATGTATACTTTGACCAGATTGTATTGGTCTTGTATGTACAACACTTACACTATCAATAACCGCCATATCCCTATGCGAAGAATTAATAAGCAAAGGCCAATGAGCCTCCACTCCCCAACCTGTAGAATTGGCATTAAAACTATCCAAGACTTTCAACAAAGCTTCTCGTGAGAAACATGGCACCATCATTTCTATCAAGTTAGTATACCTTAAAATGCAAAAGGGGCTTCTCAGTGTATGTGGCCAAGAATAATAGGACATCGCTAAGCTAGGCTGAGCTATCTTCAATTTATACTTACGCATTACAGTAAACAAGTTATTAATATCCCCTGAACTCATCAGCACATCATCATCAGGAATAAAAAAGTAATCATAAGAATCCAAATATTGAGGGTTACTTTGCAAATACCAATATACCAATTTTAGTTTATAACCTTTAGCCTGACAGATATATTGCGTATCATTCTCAAACATATCAATGGAATCATCATATACAATTAAATGAAGATCAAAATCACAAGGACCTTGAACCCAACATTTATGCAAACTATCTTTACCAACGGCAGATATCACACAGTTTTTTTTACTCATATTTTATAAATTTACGTTATTAAACATCATCATGAGCTCTTTTCTATCGCTCATAATCGTATTTTCCAAAATCATCATTGAATTTTGACGTTGAATATCAGAACGATGCTTCCCGTTTTGGTCACGAGGATGCGATAGGTGAAACAGTGGACCATCTACACGGTTGATACGAAGCCCTATACGCTTCCATCTTTCTATTCTCTCCCAATCTTCTGGTCCCCACCCATAGAACAATTCATTCTCTCCTCCTGCGTCCCGATAACGTGCTGTGTTAACAAAAATAGCACCACCCCCCATGTCTTTTCCATACGGCAAAATCATTCGCTCTACATTTTCAAATAAAAAGTCCATATCATGACTGACCATATATATTTTTCTTAGGATAGATGTTGTATCAAAAAATGTACCATCGTATGGAAACGAAACATCAATGATGTCATTTCGCAAACTATCTACAGACGAAACTATCTGTCTGGGGGCAATTAAAACATCTGCATCCCATATAGAGAGGAAGTCTGTTTGCACAGTCTCCAACATCATGTTCAAATACTTTGTACGATGAAAAACGGGATCATCATCCTTTACAAACAAGAATTCCACCTCCTTTGGAAGAAGACTCCTTAATATATTGTTGTCATAACTATCAGCTTCCAACACAAATACTCTTGTATTAAAAAAATTCAATATATAATTCACAACTTCTAATAAATTTTCCAATCTTACAATAGAATCTATACGAACTGGAATTAAAAAAGTCACATCTGTGAGTTCATTTTTTTTCTTCATAGTTTATTTTTTATTTTGTCTAACAATATAATTAAGCCCAACATCCCTAAAAGACCAGATTTAGGATTCACCAACTCCATTTTTTCAATCGTCAAATTAAACCTTCTAGTCAGTTCTTCATAAATATATACCCTATCAAGAAAAACTGGTAGACTATCCATATTATTTGCCAACATCATTAGAAGACAAGCTCCCCCAAATCCGCCATCTAAAAAAATGTCATACGTCTTAAAAGCTTTTGAAAAAAAGTCCTGACTATCCATGCTATATACGAGAAGGCATGCTTGACGCTTCCATTCCATATCTCCCACAATACGATATACTTTTAATAAAGCATAATACATGAAGCAACGGTTAAACATTGAATATGGAAAAACACTTAATACATGAGGTTTTATTTCATTAAGACACATTTTTATTCTATCATCATAAACTCCAAGTTCTTGCATATTAGTCATGGCAATTAATAACTTGGGAAGTTTAAAAGACAATTTTCCAGGCAATGGTTCCACGAAGATATCCATTTCCATATACTGATAAAATTGATCAAAAACATCCATGAGTTGTTCTCGCATAATCAATGCGGTACTAGCATCAGTACATGAAATTTTTAAGCGGAATGTCAAATACAACATGACATCGAGAAGAGTTCCATCGATTTTCTTCTCCAACTTTGAATACAAACTTTTGTCCGATAACAATCTATAGAGATGTGAGTCTATTACAGAAAGTATGTTATCTAAATTTCCCTGAACAAAACCATTATGAACAAGCCAGCATATTCCTGAAGCAATTCCCAGAAGACCATCAGATATGCCAAGGCGCATTTTACCTGTCAATCGGTGGGTAACATCACCAAGCAAACGTTTTGCCTCAGTACAAGGAACATCCTCCTTTCTTGACAACCAATAAAGGAAAATAATCTTTCCCATAATCCCCGTTCCTAAAGATAGGTCTTCTGTTTCTTGGTAATGTCTATCAAAAACAGCCAAACATCTTTCTATCAACATTTTTTCGTTTAAGTCATTCATTATAATCAGTTTTTATATCATCATTAACTATTTGCTTTTGAGTTTGCCTAACCCTGCTCTTCAAATGTCCGAAATTATACCTTACGGAAAACAAGAATGAGGCTTGATAATTTCGCCCCGAGCCATTATATTGGTAATAATTCGCCTCAGACGAGCTAGTCCATCTGAAATGGACCGGAAGAAAATTATATGCGGAAGCCATTAGTGTAAAGCGATTATGAAATATCTTTTTCGTCAAGCTCATACCATATTCGTATCCTTCTGTTCCATAGCCTTGAAGCATGATATACTTGCTATGATAGCTACCTTCGACCTCCAAATAATAATCCTTAGGCAATTCATACTCTACCATACTACGAACCTTGACATACCATCCTTTTCTTGTCAAATTAACTTTCCTTGCCGAATATTGAATATAATCTGACGAGATAACGGTCCGAAAAAAGAGATTTCCCAAACGCTTCCGCAACGATAATTCTAACTGGGTATCATTTTTGTAACCAACATTGCCCTTCGTTGCATGCAATACACTTCCGCTTAAATAGCTATAATCAAGAAGTATTCTATCAGAATACAAATAAGACAGGGCGACACCTAAGTACCATGCGTCCTTCTTTCCGATTCGGAAATTACCATTTAAGGAAAACTTTTGATTCCTTTGCGGCTTTAGATTTGGGTTTCCGTACCTCAACTCATTGACAACGGTACTGTCCACATAGGAATCAAGAGCAGAGATATTCGGCCGATATATTGTCATCACATATCCCAACGAGAGAGAACCAACACCTGAAAAAGAATAAGAGACGCCAACACTAGGTAGTAAATTGTCAAAGTTGGTTTTGTAAGAATAGCCAAGGCTTTTTCTGGACATTTTCTCCATGTCTCTTTCATATTGCAAGTTTAAGGATAGTTGCAAATCCTTGACATCGTATGTATATCCCAAACTTGATTTCCATAATTTTTGTATACGGCTATATTGATAATTCTCTGCTATTTGGCTGTAAATTCCAAGACCTACTTGTGAGTACTTCGTACCATTATCTTCACAGTCTATGCGTAATACACCTTTTGTACCAACAACAAGTAAATGATTCTTTCCTATGCGCTTTTTGTACTCTACTTCCAAAGTATGCCAGTTTTCCTCACTATTATTCATGGAAAGGTAATCTTTCAAGTTTGAAATAGAACTCGCACATCCTATAACTGAATCTATTTCTTGATAACAAGCTTCTTTTTTCTCACGATATGGACGTCCATAGAAACTATAACCCAAGAAAAACTTTCCCCCATCCCCATTTATACCCAAAACTCGCTCAAAGCTAACCGATGCCTGATACTCTGGAGATTTAAGTCTTCCTTTTAAAATCTTAGCATAAGAATAACTGGGAGAGTTGTCCTGTTGAACTACTTGTGTCTTATTGTGAGAATTCCAACTCACATCATTGCGAAAGAATGCACGACCATAAATGGCCAATAAGCTATGGTCATCTACATCATAGCTTGCTGACAATTCCACATTATAATCATTAGAAACAGTTCCATTAGATTTGCCATTTGTTATCGTTCTATACTCAAGAGGACATTTCGAACGCACTTCTTCTGAATATACTGTAGAAGAATGCCCATACAATTTATTAAAAGAACCACAACCAGAAAAACGAATACGATTCACCTTGGATGTTCCCCAAGCAGAACTAAACAAGTTGCTATCCGTTCCCTTAACATTCATTGTGAGCATATACCCCTCCAAGCGTCCCTTTGTCGAAATGTTTAAAACAACTACATCACTTCCATAAGACTGGCTTGGACGCGTTATTAATTCTATTTTTTTTACATACTTCGATTTCAAAGCACTAAGGAACCCCATGGGACTATTAGTTAAAGGATCATTCAGACCATTAATTCTATATACTATTTTTTTTTCGTCGTCCGAAGAAACAGACCCCTTTCTACTAATCATGAGACCAGGCATCTTACGCAATGTCTCTATTAGACTTTCTTTGACTGCGCCACTATCAGCTTCAACATAATAGACTATGCGGTCATTCTTTATATGAATTGCACTTCCCATCACAACTACATCCCTTAGCTTAGCGTTGGGAGTCATCCTTAATGTATCACATAAGGAATTTGTCAACTTTACTTTCTGTTTTTCATAACCTACACGTACCAAAGTAACTTCAGATTTAACCGAATCATTTAGAGTCAAACTGCCACTTTTGTCAGTATAACCAGCCATATTTTTCTTACCATCCCAGGAGACAAAAACCATAACCTTTTCTATTGGCGAACCGGTCTCACTGTCAATCACTGAGATTTGTTTTGTTTGGGCTTGACTACAAGCAACCTGAACAAAAAGTGCTATGAACATTGTAAAAGGTTTCATCTTGAATAAAATATATTATAAGGATAAGGAGCTTTTGGACATCTTGGGTCAGGGAAGTCCCAATTGTCTTGTCCATACGACATCAAAACAATCTTCCAACAGACTCCTGATTGCATTCGACACTCTTTCACCTCTGGGCAAGTATGGCAAAGGCTTTTACTTTTTCTTATAGAGTACTCATAAAGTGATAGTGCCTTTTCTGAATTCCAAATTTCAGACAGAGATTGTTTTCTTATATTTCCGATAACAAAATTCGGATTGTCATACAATTCCTCACATATAGTAATTTCACCATTAGGAAGAAGTACCGCATTTCGAATATTCCCAGTACATATTGCCCGATTTTGAAATGCTTTTTGCTTATTTTCTGAACTTGCATACAAGCATTCCTCCTCATAGCCAGACATTTGTATGTTAAATGGATATTCTTCTGATTTTTCTGCTATAAATCGTTCCAAAGCTCTAATTTGGTCAAGACCAATAGCAATCTTCTGATAATTATTTTTATATAATGAATAGCCACATGGGTTTATCCTCACCGTCCTTATAGTAGAATAAGGTCTCAGAAAATTTAGTAATTCACTAAGGTTTTCGACTGAGCCATTTAGACTTGTCACTACAACATTAATATCTATATTCAATCCATGACTACAAATTGCAGATAAACTTTTTGCCATTTTTGACAAATAATTTTCGCTAGCCTTTACCAACTTTTTTAAAGTTTTGCTATTTGCTGAGTCCAAGGATACTTGAATTGTCCGTATACCAATCTCCTGCAATTTTGTTATAGTATCGTCTCCTATTGGCATTTTTGTAGAAATCAATGGAGAATAGCCATTAGCCAATAAAGTTTGCAAGATTTCAAATATATCAGGATGCATCAAGACTTCACCACCATTAATATCAAGTGCCAAAACCCCAGCCTGCTTTGCTTCTTGTATAAAAGAAATAAGTTCTTCTTTTGTTAAGACAGTTTGATCCCTCAAACTCCTTTTAGCATAACAATATTGGCAGTCAACATAACATTTCATTGTTAACTCCATATTAATATTTATAGGAGAAGTCAGACGATATCTTGTGAAATCAGGTTGACCATCAATATTAAAGTCAGATATTGAATAACTGGGGCCTACTATTCCTCCATCCCACTCCACCAGTACCTTCGGGGGAAAATGTACGTATTGTCCATAGCCCTGTCGTATAGAGAAAGAACCTTCATTCATCAAAAATGGTTTCAACAATTTATACAAAGAGCCCTCACTAAATTTCAAAAAATGTGCAATATCACTTAATACATCTTCAAATGGTCGTGGAACTGAAAAAAAAGCAAGGATTTGGGCATGCAAGGGATGGATGAATGAAAACCAATCATCCACTTCATTGACATGATCATCAAATGAAACCAATATAGCACGATTTCCATCCTGCCTAAGTCTATAGGCAGGATTTAATATATAAACTTTATCACTTCTTTCCATCCTTATTACCTCCCTTACAATTTTGAGAACAAGAGTCCTTACAACCATTTTGGCATCCTTCTTTACAAGCCTCTTGGCAATTTCCTCCAGTTTTACTTCCGGTCTGACAACCATTTTGACAACCATCCTTGCATGCTCCTAAGCCACCTGCACAACCAATATCAGAATAGCCTAAATCAATATCCGATGTTGTTGATAATACATCCAAGATCTCCTCCTCAGACAAACTTGTCTGTTGTAATTCAATTTTTTCTAATTCCATTTTAATTTAATTTATAATTATACTATTTTGAATAAAAAATATCTCATTGTCTTACCCAATCCTTCATGTAGCAAAGTATTAGGTTTCCAACATACAAAAGTTTCCTTTGCTTTAACGATATCTGGGCAACGTCTATGCGGATCATCTACCGGCAATGTTTTATTAACAACATGGGAACCTGTTTTTAGTATCATCATAATGCTATCAGCTAATTCCTTCACAGTTATTTCTTTAGGATTGCCGATGTTAACAGGCCCGGTCACATCTTCACTTGTTGCCATCATCCTCACCATCCCTTCCAATAAATCATCGATATACATAAAGGAACGTGTCTGGCTACCATCGCCATAGATGGTCATTGGCTCGTTCTTCAAGGCTTGGACAATAAAATTAGAAACGACCCTGCCATCACCCACCGCCATCCTCGGACCATACGTATTGAAGATGCGGATAATCTTTACTTTCACACCATATTGACGATGGTAGTCCATGCAGAGACTCTCAGCACAACGCTTGCCCTCATCATAGCAGGAACGGATACCGTTGGGATTCACATTACCATAATAGTCCTCACGCTGGGGATGCACTAATGGGTCTCCATAAACCTCACTCGTAGAGGAAAAAAGTATCGGACAATCGAAATGACGTGCCAACTCCAACATATTGATAGTACCCTCTACACAAACCCGAGTTGTATAGATGGCATCCTTTTGGTAATGCACAGGAGAGGCTGGACAAGCCAAATGGTAAATCTCATCGATCAACAGATCTTTCAACTTCTCCACCTCTGCCTTATCCAAAATATCCATCTGGCGGAACTCAAAGTTCTCTTGGGACAGAAATTCCCTAATATTGTCCAGACTACCCGTATAGAGGTTGTCTGCACATATCACGGAATGTCCTTCCCGCAAAAGGCGTTCGCAAAGGTTGGAGCCGACAAAGCCGGCTCCCCCTGTTACCAAAATACGTTTACTTGTTGAATTCATCAGCATTTGTTTTTGTTATTAGGTATTACCATTGAAAGTTACAATTCAACTGTCACCTGGTAAACTAAACTACCTCTATACAAACGAAGTTCCACTTCACCAGAGATAAATTCTGGGACAACCACTATTCCATCTTCTCCTACTACAGTAGTATATAAGACTTCGTCATCAATGACAACCTCAACAGTTTCACCTACAAGACTTGAATTGAAAGTGAATGTGTGACCATCTTGATCAAAATAGATTGGAACCATAGGAGCTCTTTCATTTTTCGGCTTCTCATCAGAAGGATCAAGATAGTGCCCCCCATCTGTACTCGTTGAGTATGTGCTGCCAACTTTACTTGTGTACAAGTTAACAGCATCAAAATCGTTACTATTAATATTTTCATTTTGATAAAATTTATTGGCTGCAAATTTAGGAATCAAAATACAAATATGCAAATTTTGAGATAAAAAATAGTCCACCAAAAATCCACCAAAATAGATTTTTAGGCTTGTAAGTTACAGAGAATAAGGATATTTAAAAAAATGTCCACCAAAAATACACCATGTATCTTTTGGCGGACTTTCACTTAAAATTTCAATAGTTTTCTCAATTCCTGCTCATACAGAAAGGCAGAAGAGCTTTCAAAGCTGTGCAATGTTTCTCTTGATCCACAACTTGAAGAATGGATCGTTAAAGGAAATTATATCACCATCCACATCTATAAAATCACGAGCTACCAATGCCTTCTTAACACCCTGCACATTTGCAGAACTTTCCAAGTGATACTCACTCAGAACCTCCCGACGAGAAAGACCGGTATTGATACCATTTGCCACAGCAATGAGGAAATTTTTCTGGTAAACCGTCATGGTTTCCATATCACGCTGATAGAACTGACGATTCTGATCCAAAAGTTCATCAATCGCTTGATCTATCATCTGATCCGAAACGTCAGGACTTGCTTTGTACCAGATGAGCCAAGCCAGATGTTGGACGAGCGAAGAGAGGTTCTCTGAGATACGACAAATCCTGACAGCCTGTTTCTCCGTTATATGCTTCCCTGTTTTTTTTACAAAAAAGTAATAATCTTTTTAGTAAGAACTTTATTACTAATTAACTATTTACTAATTATACAACTGAGGCTAAGATTTTTCTCAATTCCTGCTCATACTGTACTGCATCCTCAAAGCAGATGGCCTGCATTCCGAATTTTCGGGCTGCTTCTACATTTTCCATTCTGTCGTCTGCAAAAAGGCATTCTTCTGGCAGTAGAGAATACTTCTGGCAAAGGCGCTCGTAAATCGCCAGGTCTGGCTTGATGATCTTTTCCTCAGACGAAATGACCTGCCCTTCCAATAGTTGGAAAATCGGATATTGCGCCATTGTCTCGTGACACTTGGTACACCAGTTGGAAAGACCATAAAGATGATAACCTTCTGACTTCAATTGAGCCAGCAGGTCTCGCATCCTCTCCTTTTCGCCACGCACAAATTCATTGAAGCGCTGGGCTACCACCGCTATCTCGTTCTTATATTGCGGCATGATCTGCTGCATTTTGCAGAAGGTGTCCTCAAAAGAGTCTCCCCGATCCATATTCTCATTCCACTTACCGTCTATCAGAAGATGATAGAATTCTTCTGCCTGTTCGTGGGTCTTGAATATCTGGTCAAGAGTTTCAAAGTATTCGTAATCTACGAGCACTTTGCCGAAATCAAAAATCAAATTCTTTATCATAATCAATCTTGAATAAAAAAAAGGGCGATTTCTTACCCAAATCCCTGTTTTCGAAAGAGATTTGGGTAAAGAACCGCCTTCTTATTTCAGTATAACTTCATCTTTTCTCACTTCATATTCCAAACCTGGAACCAAGTTTTTCAAGACATTCATGGCACCTGAAAGGGTTTCACCACGGTTGAAATGAACTGTAACCTTCGTGTTCTTATAACGCTGCGAACGGAAGGAGAATTTTACTCCGTATGCATCGCCCATTATCTGAGCAGCTTCTGCGAGAGTTACGTCATTGAGATCTATCTGCTTATTTCTCCAGCCCAGACCATTATTCCCCTTGGAAACCTGGCGGAGATTTACCGACTTGGTCTTTACATTATAAACCAGCTGGTCGTCTGGATTCATACTATATACCTTGTCCTCACCTACAATTTTGAGTTCTATCTTACCCGTTTTGAGCGTAGTAGTAACTTCCTCGTCGGTAGTATAAGAAGAAACCGAGAAAGAAGTACCCAAATCAGTAATCTCAAAGTGAGGAGTGCTGACATGGAACGGATGCTTGTCATCATGCTTGATGTCGAAGAAAGCCTCACCAGCCAAGAACACCTTTCGCTCCTTGCCTTCAAAAGAAGCAGGATAAAGGAGCACAGAACCCTGACTGAGTTTCACCTTCGTTCCATCAGCCAAAGCCAATGTTTTAGATTCACCTTTTATAGTATGTTCCTGCATCATCGCTATAACCTGTGATGCTTTCAGATCATTACGCATCTGAACATAGATCTTGCCGAAGACGACAAGCATAACCAGCGGAATGACAAGAGCAGCCACTCTTTGCCAAGTGAAGATTTGGAATGTTTTACCCTTACTACTATCAATGTCTTTCCTGAAAAGCCGTTTATAAGCAGTTGAAATTTCCTCTTCGTCCATATAAGCAGAGTCTGCCTTATCCCACAAAGAACGCAAGGCCTCATCTTCCTCCTTCTCATCTTTCGAATCCGATAATCTCTGTAAGACCCTTTCCTTTATTTCGTCTGATACGACATGTTCTGAATAATAATCTATGATATCCTTAATCTTCGTTGCCATATTTTTACCTGTAATTTCTTTTTAAGACATTTTTCAAAGATGTTACACCCAATGCAATTGCAATAAAATCATCAAATATAAGGCTTTTTTGATTTCTTTAAGAGCTAAATTGAGATGATTTTCTACGGTTTTCTTCTGCAACCCCAACTGTTGGGCTATCTCTTCGTTTTTGAGATGTTGCTCCCGACTCATGCGGTAGATGGTCTGTCGCTGCGGGGGCATATTCTCCACAATCATGTCGATAAGTAGTTGGGTGTCCTTGGCCACGATTTCCTCATGCGGCGAGGCGATGTTGGCACATTGGCCAGGCAAGGAATCGATGTCTATCGGAATCACTCGCTTGGTGGAAATATAATTGATAACGGTATATTTCGCCAATATAAAAAGGTAGGAATCGAAGTCTTTGATTTCTGCGAATTTCTGGCGCTTCCTCCAGATTTTCTCAAAGATAATCTGACACACGTCGTCGGCATCATCCATGTTTTTCAGCAACATGGAGACGAAGCGATGAACTTTAGGATAAAACTTTCGGAACATGATGCCGTAAGCTTTTTCATCGCCCTGAGATATGAGTAATATTACTTCTTTTTCGATTTCCATTTAAACAGGTTTTCTTCGTTTTTTGTAATGCACGGCATGATATTGGAGGGCATTACATGAATTAAGCAATTGCAAAGATAATACAAATAAACGAATTCTCCATTCTTTTTAATAAGAAAATTGCGTTACAATTGAAAAATGTATTATCTCAAGAGATTTGACAGGGGAAAATTTTAAACAAAAAATGACTTTGACTGGATACAGCAACAGGAATTTTGTTATTATCTCATAAAAAACATATAAATTGCCTTAAAATTAAGGAAAATGGAATCACGTATCGAGATTTTTACTATATTTGCAAATAGTTTTTTCGGAAACTAACCTAAAATCAGAGTGAATTAATAATCCAGTAATAACAACTTAAAATTAGAGATGATGAAGAAATTATTTTTAATGGCAGTTATCATGCTGTCTTCTGTAAGTATTTTTGCTCAGAGCAGAGTGGGTAGTACAACTATCCAGCCTAAGATCGGTTTGAACGTTTCTTCCGTAGGTGATGGAGACTGGAAAGCTGGTTGCGTATTCGGTGCAGAATTGCAGCACCAGTTTAATGCAAAAGCTGCCATCGCAGGTGGACTTCTCTATTCCTTCCAGGGAACGAAACATGATGAATATTCTTGGAATCCAGGATATTTGAACATTCCTATCACACTCAACTATTATGTTGCCCGCGACTTCGCACTCAAGGCAGGTATTCAGCCTGCATTCATGGTTGCCAAGGACGAGGCTAAGGATGTCAACACCTTCGACTTTGCAATTCCTGTGGGAATGTCTTACGAGTTCAACAACTTCGTACTGGATGCTCGCTACAACATCGGTGTCACAAAGGTTCCAAAGCATGGCGACGGCTACACCAACGTGCTCCAGCTGACCATTGGTTATAAATTCAAGCTGTAAGATATAGAATACTCTTATACATAAACTTTTATACTCATAAATCCCAAGCCGGCTTTTCTGCTGACTTGGGATTTGCTTTTCCGGAAATCCGTGATTATCCGTGATGTAATCCTTCGGAGATTCATCAACATACATCTGCTATATAATTGAAGTCATTATTCGGAGAGAACCAACCGAAAGCCAAAATCCAATTGATAATGTTTTGCATCAACATATCCTAAGCGATTAGAAATACGACAAGACTCTCCACCACTCCATGAACTTCCACCTCGAAGTACATGGCTACCCTTTTTGGCTCCTACTGGATTAGTTTGTAGTTCTTTTTTATAATAATCAAAATAGTCTTGACACCATTCCCAAACATTACCTGTCATGTCGCAAATACCTAATTCATTGGCATGCTTAGTACCTATAGGATGTGTTTTATCTCCGCTATTGTCACTGTACCATGCTACATCAGATATATTGTCGCTCCCACTATACTTATAGCCTCGGTTCTTCTTGCCACCACGAGCGGCATACTCCCATTCTGCCTCAGTAGGCAAGCGGAACTTTCTGCCAGTCAAATGATTCAACTTAGAGATAAATTTTTGGCAATTACTCCAACTTATAAAGCCCATTGGAAGATTGTCTTCTTTATTCATAAAAGCATTCTCACCCATAACCGTTCGCCATAACTTTTGAGATACCTCGTATTTGCCGATATAGTAATCTTTCGTTAGAGCAACTTGATGAATAGGTTTTTCATCTGCTTCTGCATCATTATCCTCAGAAGTCGCTCCCATCATGAACGTTCCAGCCTCAACCTTCACCATATCAATACTGATACCATCTTTCACAGGGATGGTAATGATATCGTTGGATGTAGCAATAGACGTTGGTCTTTGGGTTGGCGATGCAGAATTTGTAGAAGGCACATCGTTTTGATTCGAAGACGCACCTGCCTGGCTCAGCACCAACACATAAGTTCTGTTTTTCTCAACACTCTCTACGCCATAATCAGCAAACTTTATCATCAAAGGAAGATATTTTTTGGCTGTCACTTGCATTTGGCGTGAGCCATGAGTCAGATAGACCCATGTCTCATAGTTTTTCTTCCCCAAAGGCTTGATAACATTCCCTTCCACATCGAGGATGTCACCCACGAACTGCACCTTGACCAAGGCGCAAGGCTCGTCGTTCAAGTCCTTGCGTTGCTGAGTCTGGGCACTGATGTCCGTAGCGGCAAGAGAGAAAGACTCAACTGATATTTTTTGGGCAAAAGATGCGAAAGAAACCATTGCGCCCACTAAAACAAGAAACCAATATCTCATCATTACACTTTTAAGAATAAAAATTATATCTTTAATTTGCTATATTTCAAAATCATACAATCCGGGTGCTTCATTAGCATCATCTCCATATCTCCACAGTCCTGCCATAACTTCAAACTGAGTTTTTTTATCTTCTTTCGTAAAATACAAGAGCAATAACAGGAAGCCATTCAACTTCTTTTTATCACAACTTTGATGCAATGTCAAGCCATAAAAACTCTCTTTTCCCGGATGTCTTCTAACCTTTACCTTATCAATTGTAACTCGCTTACACCTTACCAATTTCTTCAACATTTTCCGATAATCGGTAGAGTCATTAGAGCCTTTCAGAATTTGTCCATCACACAGCCGCCATAAAGCAGTTGTATCTTTATTCTCATAAGCTACTTTAAACTGCTTATACAACTCAAGGATTCTTTCTCTATGGCAAGAGTCCTCGCTACTTTTGGCAGTACCAACAATGTAATTTCGTATATTTTCCTCAGAACTCTGTGCAGTCATGCAAGTTGTTACTAACAACAAGGAAAATGTTAATATCATTCTTATCATAGTCTAACTTCGTTTTAATTATAATGATTTTAGTTAAAATTAGATGTTTATTGTTTCGATGTATGTCGAAATGGTCTTTTTTTGTAAAGATGTCGTTACTCGGAGAGAGCTAGGCGAAGCCCGAGGCCTTCGAAATGATGGTCTGGTGAACTGTCAACACGATCAGACGTACGACACGACTCTCGAGTGTTGAACCAACTACCACCTCGAATAACACGTTTATTCCCACCAGTAGAACCTGTAGGATTTTTCTGAGTCGAGAGTGAGTAATAACCATACATATCCTGACACCATTCCCATACGTTACCTGTCATATCATAAATCCCTAACTCATTAGCTTGCTTCTTGCCTACAGGATGAGTATTGATACCGCTAATATTGCCACAATTACCACTATACCAAGCTACATCAGAGATACTGTTACTTCCGCTATATTGATAGCCTCTACTCTTCTTGCCACCACGAGCGGCATACTCCCATTCTGCCTCAGTAGGCAAGCGGAACTTTCTGCCTGTCATACTATTCAACTTGGAAATGAACTCCTGGCAATCGTTCCAACTTACCATTTCTACAGGAAGATTATCACCCTTGTATTTAGAAGGATTACTGCCCATCACCGCTTGCCACAACGCCTGGGTTACTTCGTATTTACCAATATAGTAGTCATTTGTCAAAGTCACTTGATGAACCGGTTCCTCAATTAATAAAGAAACATTAGGGTCTCGCATTTCTTTTGTTGCCCCCATCATGAACGTTCCGCCATCCACCTTCACCATCTCGATACTGATACCATCTTTCACAGGAATTGTAATAACATCCTTAGATATAGTAGAAGGAGCAGTAAGTCTTTGAACTGGCGAAGATGAAACAGTTGAAGATACATCGGTTTGATTCGATGATGTCCCCACCAGACTCAGCACCAATACATAAGTTCTATTTTTCTCAACACTCTCAACGCCATAATCAGCAAACTTTATCATCAAAGGAAGATAATTTTTGGCTGTCACTTGCATTTGGCGTGAGCCGTGAGTCAGATATACCCATGTTTCATAATCTTCTTTCTGCAAAGGCAAGATCACATTTCCCTTTACATTCAAGATGTCACCCACAAACTGCACCTTGACCAAGGCGCAAGGCGCATCGTTCAAGTCCTTGCGTGGCTGAGTCTGGGCACTAATGTCAGAAGCGGCAAGAGAGAAAGACTCTACTGCGAGTTTCTGAGCAGATGCACCAAAACTTAGTAACAAGCTGAGTATAAGAAATAATATACGTTTCATTTTTTCTTTGTTTTTGTGCTCTTTCCATACATGGTATTCCAAGTAGCCCTAGTTATTGCACGATTTATAGAATTAGGTTTGGCTACACCTATCATTTGTTTAGCAGCAACATTTCCAAGTTGTGCAGCTCTCTTATATAAATCTTGAGACTTTTCATAATCGTACTTTTTTCCACCAATACCATACATATAATAACTTGCCAAAGCATTTAATGCCTGTGGTTCGTTAGCATCACAAGCTTTTTCCAGCCAATAGAGATGTCTTTCCATATTGCGTTCTACTCCACCTTTTGCCTGTTGTAAAAGAATGGAAGCTAACAACATGGAAGAGGAATTGCCTTGTTCCGCTCCTTTCTCTGCCCATTTTAAAGCCTGCAAATATTTTTCACGGTCATTATAACCTTGCGCAATTTTATAACACGTTATTCCATCTGGCAAGTTGTTAGTACCTAACAGTTCTATTGGATAGCTTACATATAGTTCATAAGTTCTTTTTGCAATAGGCTTTCCTGATTTATAATTGACAAAATTAGCCTTCATTTTTGGATAATTTTCATACTCTATCTCAATATAGTCTGCTCCATCAGAAACATAAATCCAATATTCATTGGTTTTAAATAACGCTTTTCCAACGATTTTCCCACCAAATTTTACATTATCAAAAGGGAATTTTACCTTTACTAACGCACATGAATGTCCGTTTTTATCCTTTCGCTCATTTACAGAAGCCGACAAATCAGTATTCACTAATTCCATACCTTGCACAGTAAGTATGTCATCGTTTGCCTTCGAACTATTCGTGTCATCACTATTTCCAATTTTTGATGCTTCTGAAACGTGCCCATTTTTTTCTGCCTTTTCATACCAAGCCGATGCCTCTTCTTTATTTTTCTTCACACCTTTACCATGACTATAGCATTCAGCCACCTTATATTGTCCCTTTACATACCCTAATTTGGCACTTTGCAGATAATATCCAAATGCTTTTTGATAGTCTCTATCAACTGGCCATCCAGGAATTTTTATAATCGAAGGAGTTTTCTGCCCCCATACAATACAAGAATACATATCGCCAAGACCATATAAAGCTTTTGGGTGATTTAATGCCGAAGCCTTCTTCAACAAATCCAAATAATCATTATATTTGTTGCTATTCATACTAACCACTGCTTGTTGATAAAGTTTTTCTGCTTCTTCACTAATATTCCAATTTTCTTCACTAAATGTAGGCAAAGCCTCTTTAACTTCAGGTATTTCCAACACAACCTGATAGCATTTACCCCCTTGCAAAGAAATCTCAAAATTACTAAAGTTAATCATCAAAGAGTTTGCTCCCTTACGTTTCACATTCAAGTATTTTGTACCCTTCGTTAAGAATATTCGATAAGCATCTCCAATATAGGATACATTAGAAATAATGTTACCTTCAAAAGACACTTCTCCTTTTGGCATCTTCAGCAACACCAATGCACAGAAATCATCATTGAAATCTCTTGGGTAAGAAACATCAGTTAGTTTATAAGGCTTGATTTCCTTTACTTTCAAATCTTGGGCCGACACATTCTGAAGCATCACAACCACAAATAATAGAATTATTATAGATCTCATAGCTAAAAATTTAATATCAAAACATTTAAATTTATCAGTGAACAGAGAGAGCCAGGCGAAGCCCGAGGTCGTAGTGACGGAAATCTGGAGCAAAGTTGCGACGAAACGACAAACAGCAGAACCACGCAAAGCTGCCCCAGCCACCACCACGGAGCACACGGAACGCCCCACTATAGGAACCTGTAGGATTCGTCTGAGAGAAACTTGAATAAGAACCATACCTATCCGAACACCATTCCCATACGTTACCACTCATGTCATAAATCCCCAACTCATTAGCTTGTTTCGTACCTACAGGATGTGTTTTATTGGCACTATTGTCTTTATACCAAACAACATCAGAGATGTTTGAACTGCCACTATACTGATAGCAGCGACTCTTCTTGCCACCACGAGCGGCATACTCCCATTCTGCCTCGGTTGGCAAGCGGAATTTTCTGCCTGCCAAGCTATTTAACTTGGAAATAAACTCCTGGCAATCGTTCCAACTCACTTTCTCTACTGGAAGGTTATCACCCTTGAAGTTAGATGGATTACTCCCCATCACCGCTTGCCATAAAGCCTGGGTCACCTCGTACTTACCCATATAGTAATCATTGGTCAAAGTCACTTGATGCACAGGTTTCTCATCACTATCAGGGTCATCATAAGAATCTTTCATCTCTGAGGTCGCGCCCATCATAAACGTTCCTGCCTCCACTTTCACCATCTCAATACTGATTCCATCTTTCACAGGGATGGAAATCGTATTGCTACCCGAAGCAACAGAAGGGGTACCAGACGAATTATTCGATGAAGAAGCTACATACGTATTTGACGATTGTTGATTTTCTGATTGCTGTTGATTCACAATTCCAGCACCAACAGATTCCTTCATCAAGGTAATCTGCAGATTACTCGGAGCGGAAGCCTTCAACTTCACCATTCCCTCCTCCGACTCATAGCCATCGCAAGCAACTATATAGGAATGTTGACCAACAGGCAAAGTCGTCTTAGCCACTCCATTGTTCCCTCTCACCATTTTGTTATCCACAAGAACCGTGGCGGTAGAAGGGGTATATCTGATGATGAGCGATTGGTTTTGTTGAATAACAGACTCTGCACTACCAACAGGCTTGGTCAATACCAATACATACGTCTTGTTTTTCTCCACCTGACTGATACCATAGTTGGAGAAATCCACCATGATAGGAAGGTAATCCTTGGTCAACACCTTCATCTGCTGTGAGCCATGGGTCATGTAAGCCCAAGTCTCGTTGCCTTTCTTCACCAAAGGCTTGATGACATTTCCTTCCACATCAAGGATGTCACCCACGAACTGCACCTTGACCAAGGCGCAAGCCTCATCGTTCAAGTCCTTCCGTGGTTGGGTCTGTGCGCTGATGTCAGTTGCGGCAAGAGAGAAAGACTCAACCGATAACTTTTGGGCAAAGGTACCCAAACTTATCAATAGACAAAATATAAAGCCCAATACTCGTTTCATAATTGACTAAATATATATACGTAATACAACTCACTATATCTTCTATACTTTTCTATATTTTTGCTTTTTATCTTTAGGAAAACTAGGTATAGTCATCTCCAAGATTCCCGCATCCACCAAATTAGCTATATATTTCTTACGATTCTTAGACTGATTTGATATTCCTATAAAATCCATGATTTCTTGAGCAGTGCGAGGGATAGAACAAAAATCCACGACTTTTTTCTGACGCTGAGATAATAGTACACAACTCTTGATGGTTACTTCATCATCATGATGGTTACTTTTGATAGTTACTTCATCATCGTGATGGTTACTTTTGATGGTTACTTCATCGTCGTGATGGTTACTTTTGATGGTTATTTTTTCCTTCAGGTACTGTCACAATCAGAATTACTTGACCATCAACGTCAATAGTTTCTGTTTGAACTAAAATAGAAGGTTTCACATTTTCTGAAGCCGTATTGCTCACCAACGTTGTCATTTTCTGCAACTCTTCAAAAGAAAGCCCATTGAGTTCACCTGTTTTATCATTAACCACAATCAACAACTGTCCTCCCAGGCTATTGCTAAAGGCGGTTAGTTCACACCCCAACTTATAAGCATCATCTATACGTTCCTTAAACTGTACAGTAGATGTTTCACCCATTCGTATGATATGTAATAATTCGTCAGCCTTCATATTTTTCGATTTTGGGACAAAGATAGTGATATTATTCGTATTCTCCAAACTAATGACTGGAAAAATACAAAAAATCGTGAACCTCTTTTTTGGTAAAAATGTCGTTACTCGGAGAGAACCAGGCGAAGCCCGAGGAAGCCGTTACAGTAGCCTGGCGCGTCGTAGATACGGACCGACGAACGGCAGCCCCTCGCATTGTATCTCCAGCATCCACCACGGCTCACACGGTCCGACCCACTAACAGCACCTGCAGGATTTCTCTGAGAGAAACCCGAATATGCACCATACCAATCCTGACACCATTCAATCACGTTACCTGTCATATCATAGATGCCCAACTCATTAGCTTGCTTCGTGCCTACAGGATGCGTCTTGCTGCCACTATTCCCACCATACCAAGCGACATCAGAGATAGTGGAACTTCCGCTATGCTGGTAGCCTCTACTCTTCTTGCCTCCACGAGCGGCATATTCCCATTCTGCCTCAGTAGGCAAGCGGAAGTTTCTGCCTGTCAAGCTATTCAACTTGGAAATAAACTCTTGACAATCGTTCCAACTCACCTTCTCCACAGGAAGGTTATCACCCTTGAAACATGATGGATTATTACCCATCACCGCTTGCCATAGAACTTGAGTTACTTCATACTTACCCACATAGTAATCATGGGTCAAAGTCACTTGATGCACTGGTTTCTCTTCATCGAATGGGTCTTTCATCTCAGGAGTCGCTCCCATCATAAATGTGCCAGCCTCGACCTTTACCATCTCAATATTGATACCATTCTTCACAGGAATAGAAATCGTATTGCAGCCCGAAGCTACAGAAGATGAGTTAGACAAATAGCCCGAGGTATTCGATGAGGCTGAGGCTACGGCATTGGATGCCAGTGTTCCTGTTATGCTCGCTGTCTGACCTTCAGAAATAGCGACGGTCTTCCTGTCTGTGGCATAGCCATCCTTTCTTACCTCCACCTGATGATTACCCACGAGCAAGCCGTTGAACACACGAGGACTTTGCCCCAACTTTTTCCCATCCACATAGACATCGGCACCAAAGGGCTTGTAATTCACGGAGAGATTGCCTTGGATAGCCACCAACTCGCCAAAGGTCACATCCAACTTCTGTTGTTGCGCCAACTGAATGGTCTTCTGTTGGCTGCGATACCCACTCTTCCTTGCCTCCAACAGATGCATGCCTTCCTTCAAGCTACCACTCCATGGCGAATTACCCACCGCCTTCTTATCTACATAAAGAGACACGGCAGGGGTAGGACAAGTAATCGAAACGCTTGCCATCGCTGAAAGCAAGCTGACGCTGATGGGAGTCATGTCGCCACTGCTCACCGTAAAAGAGCCGCTCTTGCTGATATAACCACCAGCCTCCACCTTATAAGTATGCGTGCCATAAGGCAGCATGGCGGAATATGCGCCGTCAGTGGAGACATTTTGCTGTATTCCATCAATAGTAACAACAGCATTCTTCGGTTGCACGCTAAGCGCATAGAAGTTGCCACCAGCATCGACAGGTTCCGCACCCATATTCTGTATTACTAAATCCAGCACATAAGTACGCTTGCTTTCCACGCCATCAATGCCAAAATCAGGAAAATAGACTCGGAGCGGCTTGTAATGCATCGGTATGATCCTTATCTCCTTCGTTCCCTTGGACAGATACACCCATTTCTCAGAAGAATATTCCTTGATGTCGCCAATCACATTACCCTGCACCTTGGATATTCCATCCAATAGGAGTATCTTCACTAAGGCACAGGGGTCGCCAACGTCATCCATACGTATATTTTCTAACGAGGAGGCCGTTACGTCAGTACTTGCCAAAGTACAGGACTTTATCTTCAGTTCTTGAGCAAACGTACCTAAAGCAAACGACACACTCAATATAAAAAATAAGAAATGCTTCATACCAACATCTATATGAAATAATATCTATACATTAAGGAATAAAGAAATCGTTCTCATTAAACACTTCCCTCTCTGGTAAGTGCTGATTGCCCACCATTTCTGGCTGCCATGTCCTCACATGAATAACAGGATTGCCACCATCCTCCGGGAATTGCCAGAGCAAGAAGACATAACCATCGTCACTATAGTTGCTCGACTGCCAGTTCTGATGTAAGGTTACAGCATAATAACCTTTCTTGGCTGGATGTCTCACCACCTTGATCTTATCAAATCTTACCTTGATGTATTTGTTATTTCTGAACGTGCGAGCCAAGTTGTTGAGATACTGCTCCTTGTTCTGTCGGCTATACACGATTTCTGGTCTGAGCGAAGCCTGATCGTTGCCCATGTTCTTACGCATGATGACCTTGCCCGTGATAATCAAGGCATCGTCGCTATACACGTTTCGTAACGCATTCAAATCCTTCTCGTCGTAATAACTTCTGAAATCCTCCACAAACTTCAGGATTTCCATGCGGCGGCGTGTATCGGTGACATCCTTGCCATTGTTCACGATGTAGTTATATACATTGTTACTCAACGCCATGTGGGCACCTGTCAACAGACCGTCTTTCGATACACTGATGGTCAACTCCTTGTTCAACTCACCCTTGTAGCTCGCATCGGTATTCGTCAAGGTCACCGAGATACCACGCACCTCATAGCCATTGACCGCCGTAAGACAGTTCTCGGAATACGAGGTGTAGTCGCACTTGAAGTGGAAACTTTCCCACAGATTATTGAGCGACGACTTGGCGTTGCTCGTCATGTTGACCGAAGACAAATCCAGAGAGCCATTGCTATTGCTGGCACAGTTGATTGCCGTCAAGAGAGAAGATATGTTGCGTTCTATGCTCTGCTTGACAAAGGTTTGATAGATGCCGCTCTTAAACGAAAATTCCACGCTCTGGGCGGACAAGCCCAAAGCCATGGACAGAAATATATACAAAATAGAGAGTTTTTTCATATCGCTGATAATTTCATGTTTCTATATCACTTCACTGATTACTTCACGCTAACTGCGATTTTCCTCCTGTTCGTCTTTTGCGACTTGCCATCGGCGAACAGGTCCTTGACATTGGTAGATGGTGTGTAGAGATAAACCTTTCCTTCCAAACTTGCCTTCTCCCCTTCCAAGATTTTCTTCGTGGCAGAGAAATAGATGACATGGTCGTAACCCGATGCCTTGTTGTGCATCACCAGCGTTCCCAGGAGGTCGCCCTTCTCCTCGCCCTCGTAACCAAAGAAGGTTTTGCAGCCTTGTCCCTGGCAATAAGACAAGAAATCAGTAAGTTGCACTTGGCATTTCTTCTCCTTCTGGTTGCTCATGGCAAAGACGAGACTCAGAGACATATCCTTCACCTTACCCATAAGGAGGTTGGCAAAGCTCTCCTTCGGAAATTCCTTATCAAACACAGGATTGCAAGCCAGACGATAGATGGTGTCTCCATCCTCCACCTGCGGAGTCTCACCCATCTGATAATAGGTATCCGAGCTAATGGAAGGAATCACATACGACTTGCCTTTCTTGACATACAAGTTCTTGCCCTTGAACTTGCCCAGGGTATTGATATCCACCTTTTCTGACTGCACCTCCTTGCCATTCTTGAACCCCTGAAGGAGTTCGACAAACTGCTGTTCCAAGTTTCTGCGTGTGTCATTGGCGAAATACTCATAGTTGGCAGGGAAGGCGACGGAGAGAACGGTCTTGCCCTTCTCCTCCCACTTCACGGTATAAAACTTGTCCATGCCGTTGCTCACAGCACAAGGCGTGTTTTCATTTACCTTGGCAAAGGTGTTCCACGAGCCTACGGTAAACTGGATGTTGTTCAAGTACAACCCATTCTCCGACACCTTATAGAGACGGTCGAGATAAGCACGCTCCAAGAAACCATAGATGGGCGAGGGTTGCTGCTTCTTCATCTCCTTAGAGAAGAGGGCGATACCCAGATGGTCCACGATGCCGTTGCCATCATAATGTGCCACGATGCGATGCCCATCATGGTTGAAATACTTCGAGACCGCCTTGCCAGCCTTCGCCTCCAAGATGGAATCCACCGCCAACTTCAGCGCCGCCTTCTTCAAGAAGACCGTCTGGTATTGCAAGGCAAAGGCTTGCCCCACTCCCACGAAGAGGAGCAACCCCACTATATAACATGATATAAATCTTTTCATCTTATTGACCAATTAGAAGTTTCACTTTCTCGCCACTGCTTTTAATCCAAGTTCCATGTACCATGTGTCCATTGGAAAATGAGCCATTTACTACGTCACCAGCCTCAGCCACGTTGCCGTCTGGGTCAAACGCCTCAATACGATGAGAACGCTTGAATCGCAAGGTTCCATATCCATCTGGCTTTCCATTCTTTATATTACCTGTCCACACGGCATATCCCAAGTCCAAGGTTCCCGAGTAAGAGGAAGAATGTTCTACGGTTGGCGTGGCAGGAGTTGGCTTCACAGGTTTAGTGATGCCTGTGTTTCCGGATTTTTTGTCCGCTTTACCAGATTCATCCTTCTTGTCATCCTTCGTATTAGTGTCATCGGATTTTTCCTTTTCCACATCCTCCACGTTCTTCTTGTCTTGCGCCTCTTGTTGCTTGATCGCCGTCGAGTCCTTTTGGGTTTGCGTGGAATCCGTGTCGGTTTGCTCTGTCTGATTCGTGTTCGGATGTACGATGATAAATCGAATCACTCGATAAGAGAGATACAGGACGACTACAAGAGCCAAGCCGATGCCAATCTTCTTCACCCAGTCCATGATGTCTGGAGAATCACCATACATTTTCTTCGTCACCTTCTTGGTCTTGTTGGCTTGATAGGATTGTCCCTGGTGGGAATTGCCTTGATAGGAATTGCCATACGATGAAGTATTGATGAATCCCCCCATGCTTGCCATTCTCTCGTCCGCATTCTTCTTCATCGCATCAATGATGAGACTACTGCAACGTTCCGATGTACTGTCAGGCAAAGCGTTGATGATGTATTTCTGACTCATCTCGCTCGCCTTTGCAGGAGTCCTTCCCGTCAACATATATAATAAGGTGGCACCGAGCGCATAGACATCTGCCGAAGGCGAGAACTTGCTGATGCCCGCATATTGCTCCAAGGGAGAATAGCCGTCCGATGTACCCAAACCTGCTTTCTTGTTGGTCACGGAACCGTTCTTCTTGAAGTGGAGCGACAAACCGAAGTCTATCAGCACAGGATGCTGGGTACCGTCCGCCTTCCTCACCATCATGATGTTCTCGGGTTTCACGTCGAGATGATTCATGTTCTGATCGTGGAGATAGTCGAGAGCCTCAGCTACCTCCCGGGTGATGCCCATCGCCTCAGATTCGGAAAGCTGACCTTGTTTCTTGACATATTTATCCAAGGTATCTTCTCCCAGGAATTGCATCACATAATAGACGGTATTGTTGGCTTCAAACACCTCGTTGACAGGCACGATACCCTCATGGTGGAGGTTATGCAAGCGATTCGCCTCGGTGAGGAAGTCAGCACGGCTTTCTTGGTAATTCGCCAAGTCGGCATCCTCCACCAGCACATATCCGTCCACATTACGCTTGCAGATGTCTGCCATAAAAAACTCCTTGATGGTATAGCGGTGGATCTGTGGGATGTCGCCCTCATAAACCGTGCGTTCCGCCAAGTAGGTGATGCCGAAGCCACCACCTCCCAAGACGGACTTCAAGAGATACTCCACCTTGCCTGTGTTCAAGCTGTAGGTGGAACTATTAGAAAGTAAAGTCTTACTCTTATCCATAGAATCACATTTTAGGAACTTTTATCTCTGCTGATTTCTCCTTTTACTCTTCCAATGATTTCAAGAGATCTATCAAACTGTTGCTTGGCTTGTATTTCTTGAGAACTTCGATTCTCTGCTTGGCATTAGCCAAGTCGGGAAGCACCTTGAAACCACGCTCGTAGCAGTAGATGAGGTTCTTGGCTGCGGAAGAAGTCAGACGATTCTGAGCCTCAGCCTGAAGATAGAGCTTGGCAGCCTCGGTGTAATCTCTTGCCACGTCCTCACCAGCGAAATATTTGTCGCCCAGTTTATCCTGCGCATAAGCAATGCCTCCATTGGCTGCTTTCTTCAGGAGTTTGAGAGCCTGTTCCTTGTCGGCAGTCTTCATGCCCTCGCCCGTCTCATACATCGAAGACAGATAATAGGCAGCAGCAACGCTCCCCTTCTCCATCGCCTTCTGATAGAGGCTCACGGCCTTCTTGTTGTTACGCTTCTTGTTGTCCTTGTGCGCCATGGAAGTAGCTTGCATGGTGATGCCTTCCGCGCCACCCAACTTCTCCACGCTCTTGAAGAGTTTGATGGCAGCCTCGAAGTCCTTGTCCAGGTAGAACTTCTTCAGGCCTGCCAGATAATCGTAGAACATCTTTTGCTTGGAGTCAGCCAACAAGGCGTTGATGTCCTTCTCATGTCCCTTGGCAGCCTCCGAAATCCATTGGGTAGCAAGATAGAGATTAGGAGTCTGACCATTCAGATAACACAAGCCCAGCATCCAAGCGGCATTCTTGTTCTTGCCAGCCGCCGCACCCAAGTACTTCTGAGCCTTGGCGATATCCTTTGCCACGCCGTCGCCCTCATAATAGGCACGCCCCACCTGGTATTGTGCGGCAGGCAGGTTCTTCTCAGCCGCCTGTGTCATCAAGGCAAGACCCTTCGCCTTGTCCTGTTCCACCCCCATGCCATTGAATAAGAGGAAGCCTTGATAATAGATTGCCTCCTTCTTGCCTTTCTTGGCTGCGAGCGCAAAGTACTTGGCAGCTTTTTCAGAACGCTTGCTGTTCAGGCAACTCAATGCCAGAGCGAACTGCGCATCAACATCGCCAGACTTTGCCAGTACCTCCTGATAGGTCTCCACCTTCTTCAAGTCTCTCTTCACGCCGATGCCATTCTGATAGCAGTCCATCAAGAGACGGACACTAAACACGCTGCCCGAGTTCTTGACGATTTTCTCATGTTGAGGAATGATGCTGGCATTGCCCTTCTTGATGGCAGACTTATAGAGCGTCATCGCCATCACGGAATCCTTCTTGATGCCGTTGCCAAGTTGGTAGCACATCGCCATATTGCCGATGCCATCGGGATTGTTTTGCTTGGCACTCTTCGCCCACCAGTCGAGAGCCACCTTGTAATCTTGTTTCACATTCTTGCCCGTGTAATACCATACACCCAACTGATTCTGGGCAACAGCGTCACCCTTGTTGGCCTTCTCCTTCACGATTTCCACACTATCCTTCTTCGCCTTTACCTTCGGAGCAAGGGAGAGGTTCGTGATACTCGCAGCCTCCACAGAAGAAAGTGGAGACAATGCCAAGGACAAAAACAATATTGCGCTTAAATTCATTTTCATAATCTCTATTTATTTGATCTAAAATAATTTTCTTTTGAGCCATCCCCAAAATCCTTCTGGAGAATGTTCTACCGGAGAGACCTCGGCGGTCGAGAAATTGTTGCGAGCAAGAATACGGGTTCTGCTGCTCTCACAAAAACTGTCTTCCGACTGTTCATTACCAGCCACACTTGCCACATGAACCAATATCGCCGTGTTGTTGTCCGAGGAAGTCTCGCACAACGTAGCCAGCAGGTCGCATTTCTCTTGGTCGCTTTTTCCGCTCAGCAAGATCGTTTCCAACTGGTCGTCTTTTACCTGATGCAACACGCCGTCGGTACACAAGAGGAAGTAGTCTCCCCGTCGGACATCCGTCGTGCTGACTACCGTCGCCATGCAACGGTCTCTATCAGGATCTTTAGGTTCCATACATCGGGTGATGACATTGCTCTGCGGATGGTCGATGCTCTGTTCTGGAGAAATGACACCAGCACGCACCATGGAGTTGACCAATGAATGGTCTTCCGAGCGGTAAACGATGCCCTGCCCCGGGCGAACTTGATAGATGCGACTATCCCCGATGTGCGCCATCATGCACCCACCCTGATGGAAACAGACGAAGGTCATCGTCGTACCCATGTCTTGCGAGCCTCTACTTGCCTGGGCATCGAGAGCCTCGTAAGCATCGCCAAGGACTTCCGTAAATTCCTGTTGACCAAAATCCATGGTCTCCAAGTCCAGATGTTCCAAGGAGTCTGCAAACGACCGGCAAACCGTAGAGCTTGCCACCTCGCCCTTCTCGCTACCACCCACGCCATCACAGACGACAAAAAAGCGTTGTTGCCTGCTGATGACATCCTTGTCGGGATAGCGAGCATCCTCTTGATTTTTTCGCTCTCCTATCTGACAGAACGAATAGGTCTGCGACAACTTGATATTCATGACTTTTTTTGTTTCTTAAATGTAAGTTTGGTCTTTCCCATGATGATAACATCATCAAAATTCAGATAGATGCTATTGTTGACGGCGATTTCCGAACTGTTGACATACACGGGATTGGTTGCGTGCTTGACCGTCAGCTTGAACAGACAGCCTTTATCGCTCGGTATCACATCAAGAAGCACGGAGCGGCTGCTCGCATAACCGTCGTTGAGCTGGAGTTCGGAAGGTTCCTGTTGGTCCTTTCTTCCAATCCAGATAGAACCGGGACGAAGGGCAAAATGCTTGCGAGAGAAGAAACTTCCCCAAACGAGTTCGCCCAACCCCTGCTGCGCACTCTTGTCCAGTTTAGTAGTTGGCTTCCTCGGAGCCTCCTCTTTCTCCTGTTTTTCTCGGTTCTGCTTTGCCTTCTCCTGATTATCCTTTTCCGCCTGTGGTTTCCCTGCCTGAGGAATATCCTGTGAATTGGCTGCAGATTTGGGAGCGTTAGCGACAGCCGCAAAACCGACAATCGCCTTGCACTGTGGACAATCCCAACGTTGGCGACCTTCCTTGGCGACTTTCTTGACCATGCTGAAACCGCATTCAGGACATACCATCTTGTAAAGCTGACCAACCTTGGCCCGCTGCTTGATGACATAAACTCGATTGTCACCGGGAGCCTTCTCGGGTTGTCCCAAGAGGCTCACCGTCTTCTTTTGATTAGGATTTTCTGCATTCATAGCCATCTCTATTTAGGCATTACTACATATCATCGTCCGAATCAGAAACGTCATCATCATCAGAATCGTCCTCGGAGACATCATCTGCATCATCAGAGTCATCGTCTGAGCCGTCAACACTATCACTATTATCAGATTCATCTACCAACACTTCCTCGCTCACACCCTTGCTTTCACCATCAGTGTCAGGCCCGAGGAGCTCAGCCAAGAGGTTGTCGATTTCATCGGCACTTGGCTCTTCTTGTTGGGCGACATCAGGTTGTCCAGGCTGTTCACCAGTATAACCTTCAGGACTTTGTTCTTCAGTAGGACGCTCGTTCATTGCCATTTCAGGATGCGTACCCGTCTCCGTGTCGATGATGTCATTGGTAGGGTCTTCCGTAGCCGATGTCTTGTCGTGTTCATTAAGAGCCAAGAACCCTCCCGTCTGGTCCATCATTGCCTCCATATCACTATGAGTAAGATTTGCGTCAACCTGAGCCACGAAATTGCCATTCGTATCAAAAACTCCCTCGAAGACACCATCGCCATCCACATCCACCAACATGAGTGGCACGCCATCAGGAGTATGCGCCATCACAGCCTGCATTTCGTTGCCGGCCTGATCATAAGCCGTGGTAAAGCCATCTATCTCCACGACGGAAGGAGCATCGATGTCATCCTTGTCAATTTCCTCGGCATGGGCAATCTGCTCTGCCACTTCCTGAGGAGTATCGCCTCCCGTAGGATGATCAGGCTCTTGCGGATGATTTGGATTTTGTGATTGGGTTGGAGAGCCTGGCTGAGTAGAGGTTCCAGAGTTTGCGCCATTGCCATTGGTAGGCTGAGGCTGAGAGATGTTGTCTTGCGCCGCAGAAGAAGTTGCAGTTGTTCCGGAATTTTCCTGTGCGGATTCCTGTGCCGTTTCGTTCTCCTTGTTATCCTCGGTAGGCTTCACCTTTTCATCAGTCACCTCCTCGGTAGGCTTCTCCGGCTCCACCTCATTGCCATTCCCAGAGAAGATATGGGCTGCTCCAGCTCCAGCAGCTGCGGCAGCTGCCAAACCAGCAGCAGTTAGTGTCACTCTCGTATTGTTACTACCAGCCTTGGCCTTTCCTTGACCATTGGCGTTAAATTTCTTTGTATCCATAATCTTGTTGTTTTAAAGTTTTAACTGGTGCAAAGATAGACATTTTTCGGCTACATGTTATGCCTCAAAGGTGTATCTTTCACGAACAGACAGGGATTTATTGACGAATAGTACCGTTTCGCTGACGACTTGCCATTTTACCCGGTTTTTATACCTCCATCGAGTTTACCATTTGGTGAGAACCACATTGAAATGACTCTTTGGACCGATGAGCTGTGGGTGTTGCGGTGCCTCGCTGCTCTTGGTTCTTTCGGTCACATCGGCATATACATATTTATATAGTTCGGCGACGGTAATCTTTCGGTCACCGTTGGCATCCGCCTTGCCACGAAGTCCCTTGAGTACGGCTTGCGAGAAAAAGCCATTGCCCAGCCATTGGTTCTCCCAGGAAAGTTCGTTGGAACGGCTTGCCATCATAAAGGTAATCTTATTGCCTGTCGCCTGTCCCCAATTGTAGTTGGAGCCAGCATCATCGGTCACGCTGCCCGACTTACAGGCATCGACAAAACAAAAGATGTTTGGGGTTCGTGCCGTGGAGAGTTTCTTCACGATTTCCTTGTAAGGCAGGAGCATCGGACCATATCCCACGATGCTGCCAGCCGTGCCGTGTCCTGAGAAAAAGAAGATAATCTTATCCTCAGCCTTGGCAAGCTTGACGATGGCATCCAACTTCTTCATGATGTTCTCTGGCGTGGCGTACTTGCTGGTAATGGTTGCCACGACCGCTCCTTGCTGCTTCCATACAGACTGCATCTCTTTCACGTCCTTGGTCGTATTTGCCAAGTTCACTTCCGTGTCATTATAGTTACTCACACCAGCCAGCAAAGCATAGGTGCGCTGTGCGTTGACCTGAAGAACAATAAACAACAAGGTCAGCAAAAGCATAGAAATCTTTTTCATTGTATATCAATTTAAATTATTTTGGTTTATACTTATTTTTACTATCCACACTTGCACTTGGAGCATTGCATCATCCTGATGTCACGGCTCTTCAAAATGTTGGCGCACTTCGGATTAGGACAAGCATGGAATTTCTCCCTTTCCCCTTGTAGTTTCTTCTTCTTCTCCCCAGGATTGAAGAAGATGGTACTCAGCAAGGACACGGCAGAGCCCAAGCGAAGGAGCATCAACTGCAAAGGTCCATGTTGCACGACAAACGAGCCCACCAGCGCTATCAACGAAGCAGAGGCAATCAGCAATCGCATACGCTTCGCCATCGCCTCGGAACTCTCCGCCTTGGCATCAAACTCATCTTCCAACTGGTTGAGATACTCGAACTCCTCCACAAAGTTCTTGTTTTGCAGATGAATGGCGTAGAAAGAGCAACCATTGGCGTTACTAGGTCCCAGACAAATGAAGGTCATGGGCGTAATCACCAAAGTACCCACTCGGCGCATATCACCATTTTCATCACGAACGAAGGTACCGTTGGTGGAATTCAAGTCCTCCAACGTCCATACACCATTGTCATCTATCGTGACACGAGCATGCTGATGACTCACACCCGTCTGCTTGATTTCAAAGGGTTGATTCCCCTCTGTTCCCAATATGAACTGTTTCATTGTTTTTAATTTTTATACTTTTAGCAATTGCGTCCTTGTAGATTTTGAGGGTCTTCTTAGACACGTTGACCTTAATCTCATTCCCTTGTCCCGAGAGTACCATCACTTGCTTCATCAAGTCGATTTTCTGCAAGAAGGAATGGTTGACTATCAGGCTTCTGCCGACTCTGACGAATTTCGACTTCTTCTCCTTGAGATTCTTGAGCACTTGTTCCACCTTGGAGATGCCAGAAGTCAGCATGATTTCCCGGCGATAGATGGTCAGCACCTTAGAATAATTGCCGTTGGCCTGCACCACCGCTATCTCCTCGGAGTCGATGACGGTAAGTTCGTCACGTGTGTTGAAAAATAACTTTGCCATAGCGTTTGATTATATTTTTTTCAGTAATTCCGCCGCATCCTCAATGCCATTATCTGCGGCACGTTGGAGCCAAGCCTTAGCTTCATTGAGGGACTTCTCTACGCCCAGACCATCCAAGAAACAGCATCCCACTAAATATTGAGAATAGCCATCATTCTTCTCGGCTGCCATCCTCAACCAATAGAAAGCCTTAGAAAAATCTCTAGTTGTTCCATGTCCATCATAATAGCACTGCCCCAACAAAGCCATCCCATCAACATCATTTTTCTGTGCAGAAAGGGTAAAAAGCCGAAAAGCCTTACCATAATCTTTTGGCACGACAACGTTGTCGCCATTGCCTCCCGTAAGATAGCACAATCCAAGCTGAGCTTGACAAATTGACGAACCGCATCTTGCCCCCTTGGTCAAATATTCCAAAGCCTTCTCGGCATTCGGTTCCGTTCCTTGTTCCGTGTAATAAGTATATAAATCAAAACAAGCGTCAGACCATCCAAGTTGCAAAGCCTCCTGGTAAAGTTGCAAAGCCTTGGTTGGATTAACAGGAACCCCAGTTCCCTTCTCGTACATATACCCCAAGTTACACATGGCAACAGGATATTTCAATTTCACAGCCTTTTGATACCATTCGGCACTTTTCGCCAAATTTTTCTTAGTGCCTAACCCTTCCTCGTAAGCGACACCCAACAAACTCAATGCCTCAGGATTATCTTTACTTGCTGCCTTCCGAGCATATTCCAACATTTTCTGCCCATTCTTTCCTATAACTACACCAAGATAATAACACGCTGCAACTTCTGCCTGTGCATCCACATCACCACGGTCTGCCATAGACTTCAACTTTTCAAAAGGAATGGAATCTCGCAATCCAATCAATTGATATGGCTTGAAAGTCTTGTCCAATTGGAAAATATCCTCATCTGCTTTTGGTTCAACTGAAAAAATAACTTGATAGATAGAACAAGCAACCAACCCATTGATACCAAATTTATCAAAATTCAACATGAATGGAGTTGTCTTCGAAGATTTTATCCTCAACTGCTTGGAACCACCAGTCATATAAACAAACAAGGCATTACCTTTGCGCAAGGGAGCCCCAATAACATTTCCATCGAAAGTCATGCTATTGTCATCAGTCACAACTTTGATAACGGCACATGGTTCCCCATTCAAGTCTTGGCGTTGTTCGAGTTTAGGGGAGTCAGATTCCAACTTTTGCATATCGACCACTTGCGAAAACGCAGAGCCGTACGCACCCAATGTCAGCAACACACCACAAATCCATCTTTTCATATTCCTTCTATTTTAATTCATCCAAAGCATTCTTAGCATTATCCACGCCTTGCTCAGCAGCTCTCTGATAACATTCTCTCGCTTTTCTGAGATCTTTAATAGTACCTATTCCGTTCTGGTAACACACCCCAAGACAATATATGGCATACGAAAAGCCCTGATCAGCAGACATCTTGGTCCAAAAATAACACTGCTGCGGATTGTAATGCGCCGAATCATCTTCCGTACCATATATCATCCCCAACAAGCATTGCGAATGGCTATTTCCCTGCATAGCAGCCTTCTTACTATAGTCCAAAGCTTTTTCCACATCTTGCTCGACACCTTGACCTAAATAATAGCAAATTCCAATGTTTGTCGATGCTAAAATATATCCGTTGTCGGCAGACTTACGAAACCATTTCAGTGCTTCCGTAAAATTTTGCCCTACCCCAACTGCATTGTAATACATCGACCCCAACATGAACTGAGCATTAGCATCATTGCCATCTGCACCTTTTCGAAACCAGTTCATGGCCTGTTTTAAGTCTTTGGCGACACCAAATCCGTTGAAGTAGCACTTCCCCACTTGACACATAGAGTAAGCATCGCCTTGCAAAGCTGCCTTTTTGAACCATTGATAGCACTTGGCATAATCTACAGGTACTTCATCAGAACCCACTGAATAAATATCTCCTAATTTTCTTTGCGCCAAACGATTATTTTTATTAGCCAAGTTAGTCAACTCTTTTACCGACATGGCATTGTAGTTGAGTTGTATGTCGTCCAGCGAAGTTTCTCCTTCCCCCATCTCTACCACATACGTTGCTTTGGATTCCATTCTGGGTAAGGAAACCGTCACACTTGCACCTTTAGAAGGATGTACGGTAAATTCCTGCGTAACAGCAGGAACATATACCAAATACTCATTCCCATCTCGTTTCACATCTCCTACTATGTCCCCTGCAAACTTCACATTATTATCTAATATCTGGACACGAAGCAGAGCACACGACTTTCCTTTGGCATCCTTACGCTCAAGAATACTTGCAGTCAAATCCTCCTGCACCTTTTCCACCTTCATGCAAACCCAATTATCAGCTAACACTGGACATAGACTTGAATAAAAGAAGGCAGAAATAGCAATTATCTTTTTCACTCCAATCATACGCTTAATGAACTAAAACTAATTCCGCAGCACTATAATTTGATATTTTTTATAAGTCAATACTCTGTTAATTCTTATGTAATCGATTGAAAATGAGAGAGTTAATTAACGTAATATAACTAATAAAATTTGGTTAAGTGGCTGATT
>JABLTN010092614.1_pt1 | contig 36694 bp, 31 predicted proteins | sample 7160141 | NCBI WGS metagenome assembly JABLTN01 (sample SAMN14651226, study PRJNA627086) | human gut metagenome | isolation source: feces | host: Homo sapiens | reverse complement strand
CGGTAATGCTACATATTTATCCTTAACACTGTCACCATTTAGATTTGTCAGCTTCTTAACATTTTCTCCTGATAAATCCATTTCATATATTTCACTTGGTCCTTTTGCACCACTATAGACAAAAGCGATTTTATTGTTGCAGGCATCCAAGAAGAAACATACTCCCGGTAAATCAAATAACACTTTTTCATTAAACTGATCATCAAAGGACCATATTTCCACTCTATCTTCATCAGACACTGTTGCATAAATAGTATTATTAACAATCTCTTGTGATTTACCCGATCCAAGCATTGTGTCTGTTCCGCCACTTGCTCCAAGTCTTCTGTGAGGATCTTTTACAAACTCCATCTTATTTTTACTAATCTTTACAAAGTCTGGTGTTTGATTCAATCCATAAGATTTTAAATCAGCAGCCATTCCATATAGTTCATGATTCAAGAAGAAGACATTACGAATCATCATATCTTTCTTTGTATATATTTCTTTTCTTGTCTTCTTATCAATAGAATAGCTATATAAATCATTAAATCTTGATTCTTTAGAAACATGTGTTTCTGACAAGAAATATATATCTCTATCTTCTATAATGAATGATTGTACATTTTCATATTCCTTGGATATTCTTTTAACTTTATCTTTTTCAATTAGAAATAAAGCGGTTCTTTTCTTGTTTGTATAGTTTTGACCATTATGCCAATATGGAACTTCATCAATAACGGTATAGTCTTTATCGGCTTCTTTCTTTTCTAATTTTTCTTTTCTTGTCTTTTCATCATCTTTATATGCATCAGCATCATCGGCATCAATAGTTCCAGTAGCGACAAAAGTATTTTTATCAACAACTTTTAGTGATGAAAGCACAAAAGGAAGTGTTATTAATGGCATTGCTTCGCCACCATCTACTGGTAATACAAATAATTCTGTAACTCCTGTTTCCTTCTTTGTATTTCTTTGAATCAATATATTTTTATCATCAAGCCAGCTTACAATAGATGCGTCAATATTATATGAAAGTTGTTTTACTTCACCATTATTACTGATCCATACATTTCTTGTATAATCGTTTTCTTTTTCTCTGGCTTTTGCAACTTCAAAAGCTAAGAATTTACCATCAGGTGAATATTGCAAATTCCCGGGAAATTGATATGTAAATAAGTCATGTATTTCAACTGGTTGTAATTTATTATTTTTCATGTCTTTTCTTATACTCCTGTACTTTAAAAGCTAAAGCTATTGTTTTACCGTCGATAATTTCACCTTTCATTATTTTGTCGATAGTTTCTTCCAAGGTCATCTTGGTAACATTTAAATTCTCATCGTCATCTAAATGTTGACCATAATATTTTCCCTTTTTTGCGTAATACAAATGTATCACTTCTTGGCCATATGCTCCTGTTGGTACAAATTCGCCAAAGTCTACATAATCAACTCCTTCATAGCCTGTTTCTTCAATGATTTCTCTCTTAGCACTTTCAAAAGGATTTTCCCCTTTTTCTAATTTTCCTGCTGGAAATTCAAGAAGTGATCTAACTTGTGCATAGCGCCATTGGGTAACGAAAAAAAATGTTCCATCCGTATCTTCGAGCGCAATGACAACACCCCCTGGATGTTCCACTACTTCTCTTTGCACTAATTTTCCATCTGGTAATTGTGCTTCGTCGAATCGAACATTTATTACTCTACCTTTATACTTGTATTCTTTTTTCAGTGTCTTTTCTTCTTGTGTCATGTCCCTGTTTCCTTTGAGCACTATTCTATCGCACTTCAGGGGCAAATGTGTATCATTTCTGAAAACAAATACGAAAAATTTTAACTATTTATGAAACTTTTTTCATTCAAACTGCAGTTGATATAGTTTATAGTAATAACCATGCTGGTGAAGAAGGTCTTGGTGATTACCTCTTTCAATGACTTCACCTTTCTGCAAGACAATAATCTGGTCAGCATGTTGAATTGTGGAAAGTCTATGAGCTACTACTAACATCGTACCAATATTCTTCATCTTCTCTAATGATTCTTGAATTAATACTTCCGTTTCTGTATCAATATTGGCTGTAGCTTCATCAAGAATTAACACCTGTGGCTTATGAATTACTGTACGAGCAAAACTAAGCAATTGACGTTGACCTTGAGATAAGTTTTCACCTTTTTCAATAATTTCTTCATGTATTCCATGCGGTAATTTATCGATAAAGCTATCCGCATTAACATACTTGCAGGCTTCATAAATATCTTCTTCACTGAAACGGTCGTCATGCAAAGTAATATTTGAAGCGATGGAACCAGAAAATAAGAACACATCCTGCAGCATCTGCCCTATTGCTTTACGAAGTGAAGAAATCTTAATCTTGTTGATATTGATACCATCAATTAGTATTTCACCCTTCTGTACTTCATAGTTACGAACAATCAGTTGTAATATTGTTGTTTTACCAGCACCTGTTGCCCCAACAAAAGCACATGTTGTTTTTGGCTCAATCACAAAAGAAACATCTTTTAATATCCAGTCTTCCTTTGTATAGGCAAACCATACATTTTTAAATTCAATTCTTCCTTCAAACTTGTCTATTTCAATTGCATCTTCACTATCTAATACATCTGGTTTTACATCTAATAAATTAAAGATACGCTCCGATGCGGTAAAGGCTTTCTGCAATGAATTTAGCTGATCTGCCAAATCTTGAATTGGATTAAAGAATCTTGACAAGAACATATAGAAAGCTACGATTTCTCCTGCTGTTAAGCCAAAAGAAACACCTAATGCAAAACTTAACGCAATTGATAAGTTATATATTGTTTGAATTAAAGGTCTAAATACCCCAAACCCTCTAACTACACGCGTAGTTTGTTTATACATCTCATTATTCTTAACTAAGAATTCTTCTTCTTTTCTTTTTTCTTGATTAAAGATTTGTGTTAATTTCATCCCTGAAATATTTTCTGACAAAAAGGTATTTAAATCACTTAATGCAGCTCTTTCTTTACGGAATACATTAGATATATAGCGTGAGAAGAAAAAAGAAATCGCAAAGACAATAAGAATAATGCCTAATAATGCAAGTGATAATGATGGTGAAATATAGCACATCACAACATATACACTTACTACCGTAGTAATATCACGTAATATTCTTACAAATACACCTGTAAATAAATCAGACATTGATGCTGTATAAGAAGTAACTCTAGTCACAAGTGATCCTACAGGCATTTCTGTAAACTGGTTCAATGACATGTTTTCAATATGTTGAAATATCTCATTTCTTAAACGATAAACAATACGTTGTCCACAATTCTGTAATATCTTTGATTCAAAATACATAAATGTCATACTGACACAGACAATCACAAATGAAAGAATCGCGATATTGATAATAAACTTCAAACGAATATTGTCACTGACAAGTTCATCTGTTAAAGCCGAAGTTAATAGTGGTGAAAGCATGTTTAAAATAACATTAATTAATACAAATACTAATGCTAAAATAAAACTCTTTTTTTCAGGGGCAATATATTCTAATGTTCTTCTTGAAAGAGTAGATAATGGTATTTTTTTGTCCCCTTTTAATATTTCTAATTCGTTATCCATAACTTATAACTCACTTTCAAGTTTCTGCAAATAAACCATCTTTTGATAAGTAGGAGAAACATTCAATAAATTCTCTGGTGTATCAAAGGCTTCTACAGTACCATCTTTTAAAACGAGTATCTTATCTGCTTTAGATACTGTAGAAACACGTGAGGCAATAATAATTGTTGTCTTGCCTTTTCTTTTCTCTCGGATATTACTTAAAATAACTTCTTCCGTCTTAACATCTACTGCTGATACAGAGTCATCCATAATCATTATTGGGGCATCTTTTGCATAGGCTCTAGCAATAGAAATACGTTGTTTCTGACCACCAGATAAAGTAACACCTCTTTCACCAGTTACCGTATTATAGCCTTCTTTAAAGTTTGTAATATTATCATGCACATCGGCAAATCTTGCGGCAGATTTAATCGCATCAATACTCATCTTTTTATTGGAGAAAGCGATATTTTCACTGACTGAACTAGAAAATAAGAAGTTATCTTGAGGAACATAGGCGATATTGTCTCTAACACTTGTAATATCCAAGTTCATAATATCCTTATCATCAATTAAGATTTGATTTTTTTCGATATTATATAAACGCAATAAAGAGTTAACTAATGTTGTTTTACCTGAACCAATCTTACCAACAACTCCAACAAGTTCTCCTGGTTCTATCTCAAAAGTAATATCTTTTAATGACTCAATCGAACCATCAGGATATGTAAAATTAAAGTGATTAAATGTAATTTTACCTTCACAGTTTTCTAATACAACCGCATTCTCTGGATTGTGTATTTCTTCTTTTTCTTCTAAGAAATCAAAGACTCTTTTACGTGAAGAAGAATAACGCGAATACATCTGCAAGATTTGTCCCATCGCAATCATTGGCCAGATTAGTACATCAACGTATCCTATAAAAGTAACTAAATTTCCCGCAGTTAATCTAACAACATGATTGAATAAAACAATTGAATTACCCATTACATAGTAATAAACAAAGTAGCCACCAATACCCATTAGAAATGCCATTACCGCACCAATAAGTAATTCAATACATACATCAAAACGTACTGACATCATTGCAAAATCAATATTTACATCTGCGTTTTCTTTCGCTACTTTTTCAAATGCTTTAAATTCCTGTAACTCTTTTACAAAAGCTTTAATAACTCTAATACCCGTGAAGTTTTCTTGCGTAAAATCAAATAATTTATCAAAGGTATTTTGTCTTTCCATCCACTTGTCACTCATCGCTTTTTCAACACAATTCCCCCAGAAAATTAACGCAATCATTGGAATAACCGCAATAACAGTTAATATTGCATCTAAGCGAATCATCTTATATATAGACATAACAGATAAGAATAAAGCATCGACAATCATGATGGTTCCCCATCCTGTAAATTCACCAATCGCTTCTATATCTGTTGTAAAAGAAGACATGATACTTCCCGCTTTATTTTCATGGAAAAATCTCTGAGATAATCTTTCTGTTTTTAGAAACATATCATGGCGAAGATCTCTATCCACTTTGCTTGAAGCAATTAACAAAGTAAAGCGCATTAAAGTTCTACCAGCTAATAGCACAAAGGATACGATCACAAGACTCATCACAATGGACTTGATATCTGCAAAAATAATGCCTTCTTTTGAGCTGACTATTTCTACCATATCACCTAAATATTCTGGTATATAAAGCTGAACGTAATCGACAACGATATTCGCAATTATACCAATCATAAATAGTGGTAAATATTTCAAAAAATACTTTTTCATATATCTTAAATTATACACAAATCACATTTATAATGGTAACGAACAAGGAGGTTTTTATGAGAAAAATATACTTTGCAGGATCAATCCGTGGTGGTAGAGCAGATGCTAAGCTATATCACGACTTAATACAGGAAATGCAAAAAACAGATATCGTTCTTACGGAACATGTTGGCGATTTAAAAAAATCAATTCTTGAACAAGGCCGTTCTAATGATGAAGCAATTTACTTGCAAGATACCGCATGGCTAAGAGAATGTGATTTAGTTATTGCCGAATGCACATGTCCTTCTCTTGGAGTTGGCTATGAACTTGCCTACGCTGAAAAATACAACAAACCTGTATATATTTTCTATAGACACAGCGTCAGTGAATTAAGTGCTATGTTAACAGGTGATAAATATTACAAGATTTACTCTTATGAAACAAAAGAAGAATTATTCAAACTTGTTCATTCGATATTAGAGGCGAAAACAGATGAATAAAAAAATAGACCTTACAATAGGAAACATTAAAACAGTATTGCTGCTATTTATGGTTCCTATTTTCTTTGCAAACTTATTTCAACAACTATATAACACTGTAGACACTATGATTGTAGGTCATTATCTAGGTGATAATGCCTTAGCCGCAATGGGCGCAACAGCTTCTTTATTTGAACTACTCGTTGGTTTTGCAACTGGCGTAGGAAGTGGTTTCTCCGTTGTTATTGCAAGATGCGTTGGTTCTAAAAATATAGAAAACACCAAGAAAGCTATTTCCGGTACTATTCTATTAAGTTTAGTTTTAACGATTATCATCATGATATTATCTCTTACCGTATTAATTCCCTTTATGCATTTTTTAAATACACCTCAAAATATATTTGATGATGCATACAGCTACATTTATACAATATGTATAGCCGTAGGCATTACGGTTTTATATAACATGTTAAGTGGTATGTTACGAGCTAAAGGTAATGCTTTTATTCCTCTTATCGCATTACTAATCAGCAGTTGTCTAAATATCTTTTTAGATATCTATTGTATTGTAAATCTTAAAATGGGAACTCGTGGTGCTGCTGTAGCTACTGTAATATCACAAGCTGTTTCTTCTATCTTTTGCTTGATTTATATTTATACAAAAGAGAAAGATTTAATACCTGATAAAACCAGTTTTAGTTTTGATAAATACTTATATTCTGATTTACTTGGTCAAGGGTTAAGTATGGGTATGATGTTATCCATTGTATCTATGGGTACCGTCATATTACAAACAGCGATCAATAAATGTGGTACTGAAGTTATTGCCGGTTATACATCTGCGAGAAAAGTTCTTAGCTTTGAAACAATGCCTATATCTACTTTAGCTACTGCCTTAACAACATATGTATCGCAAAACTATGGTGCTAATAATAAGCAAAGAATAATCGATGGGGTAAGATTTGCTAATATATTAGGTTTAATCTGGTGTGCAATCAGCATTGCGATTGTCTTTCCTTTCAGTAACTTCTTTATTCATTTGATTTCATCCACAAATAGTAGAGAAGTACTGTATTATGGAAGTACCTATATTAAAGTATCCACCGTATTTACACCATTCTTAGCACCACTACTAAATCTAAGATGTTCTTTGCAGGGGCTGGGTCAAAAAATTGTCCCATTATTCAGCAGTATTATTGAATTAGTTGGAAAATTCATTCTTGTTAGTCTTTTAATACCAGCAACTGGCTTTATGGGAATATGTTTTACAGAACCTCTTGTCTGGGTAGCGATGCTATTACAATTACTATGGTCATATAAACATACATTTCTGTTTGAGAAATAGGAGAAAGTGTGAAAACTATGAAAGTTTTATTACAAGATGTTATTGATGCAATTGAACAAACAACAAATGAATTACAGTTCTTTTACTACATGCCTGAAGAAGTCATCTTATGCTATTCTGAATTTGATCAAAGAATATTAGATCCAGATTTTGAAGATGAAGATGTAGATGATGTATTAGATGACAGTATTTCTTTACCTAATGTACAAGAAAGAAATGATTACGCTATCATGCAGGATTTCATTTCTACTGTCGAAAATAATGAAGCCTACGAATGGTTATCAAACAGTATTCGTGGTAGAGGTGCCTTCCGTATGTTTAGAGCTACTCTTGACCGTTTCGATTTAACCAAAGACTGGTATGACTATAGAGATAATGCATACAAAGAAATCGCAATAAACTGGTGTAATGAATATGGCATTGAGTATGATGCATCAGAAATTGAATATGATGAAGAAAATGAAGAAGAAATCATTATCCCTCATTCCAATATTGTTAAGCCTTCTATTGTTGAAATAAATAAACACAATTTGCCAGGTATTTTATACATGGTTGATGCCTATGAAATGGAAGTAAATCATAATAAAGATGCTGATTTAGTTCGTGATAAATTTTCATCTTATTTAAATATTTATCATGTGATTTATACATTAACTTTAAATGGTAAATCTGTTGGTTATGTTGTTTTAAAGAAAGAAGATAATAACTATTTGTTGCAAACAATCTTTGTTCGTAAGGAAGAAAGAAGAAAAGGTTATGGCACGATGTTATTTAAACATGCAGAAAAAATAGCTAACGAAGAAAACCTTCACTTACTAATTAACGTTCAACCATCTAATACAGCTTGTACTGAATTATTAAAGAAAAATGGCTATGCAAATATTGAATATATCCAAATTTCTAAAACCAAATAAAAACACAATATCAATGTTAAAATAATATTCATATGAAAAAAGAAGAATTAATGAAATTAAAAGTATCAGAATTAAAAGAAATAGCTAAAGAAAAAAATATTGATATTACTGGTTTAAAAAAAGATGAAATTGTTGAAAAGTTAGAAACTACTCTTGAAAAAAGTGAACCTAAAGTAGTAGATACTTCTTTCCCAGCAAATGGTATTCTTTCTATCTTAGATGATGGGTTTGGCTTTTTAAGAAACGAAAACTATGAAACTGGTGATGATAATGTATATGTTTCCCCTACTTTTATTAAGAAGTTTCGTTTAAAACAAGGTGACTTCATTGAAGGCAAAAAGAGAAAACCAAATGAAAAAGAAAGAGATGAAACGCTAATTTATATCGATAAAATCAATTTTCAAGATACAAGCTATATCAGAAGTCGTGTAAATTTTGAAGACTTAACCCCAACTTACCCATGCGAGCGTGTACGATTAGAAAGATCACAAGATTCTTTAACAATGCGTATTATGGATTTAATTACACCTATTGGTAAAGGGCAAAGAGGACTAATTGTTTCACCACCTAAAGCTGGTAAAACAACCATCTTAAAAGATATCGCTTTATCTTTACTTCATTCAATCAAAGATGCACATTTAATTATTTTATTAATTGATGAAAGACCAGAAGAAGTTACCGATATTAAAGAAGCGATACATGGTAAAAATGTTGAAATTGTATACTCTACTTTTGATGAACAACCTCAGCATCATAAATATGTATCAGAGATGACAATAGAACACGCTAAAAGACTTGTCGAAGCAGGAAAAGATGTATTTATCTTGTTAGATTCTATCACCCGTCTTTCTAGAGCTTATAACTTAACTGAAAGTTCAAGTGGTAAAACTCTTTCAGGTGGCTTAGACCCTAATGCTTTATATATGCCAAAAAGATTTTTTGGAGCTGCTAGAAACACCAAAGAAAAAGGATCTCTTACAATCTTAGCTACAGCTTTAGTTGATACAGGTTCTAAAATGGATGATGTAATTTACGAAGAATTTAAAGGTACTGGTAATATGGAACTTATTTTATCTCGTAAACTACAGGAAAAAAGAATATTCCCTGCTATCGACATTGTTAAATCAGGCACAAGAAAAGAAAATCTTCTTTTAACGCCTAAAGAACAGGCTGCAGTAAATATTATCCGTAAAAACCTGGCAAATTCTGTACGTGATGAAGCTACAGATAATCTTATTAATATGTTTATTAAAACAAAAGATAACGCATCTCTTGTGGATGTTATTCTTAATACTTCAAAATAGTTTTTAAATAAAGGGAGATAAAATGGCTATTAGAATTAACAAATTAGAAAATGGTGAAAGAAAAATCACACAAAGTTTAGGAAACTTTATGGTGTTGGAACACGCTAAAGATCAAAGTGTTGCACCAGAAAATGCTCAAACTGAGTATTTCATGTCACAAATGGGCGTACGCAGAAGACAAGTAATTATCAAAGTGGATAATGCTCATTCTGCAATACTTCAAGCTGGAGCTATGCAATGGATGGCTGGTGATGTGCAAGCCACCACAGGATTAAAAGGTGTTGGCGACTTATTTGGCAAAATGGTCAAAGGTGCTGTAACTAAAGAATCTGCTGTAAAACCGGAATATGTCGGAAACGGAATTATCGCTTTAGAACCAACATATAAATATATTATTCTTCAAGATGTTGCTGATTGGGGACAAAGCGGTATGGCTATTGAAGATGGAATGTTTTTAGCAAGTGATGCTCATGTTGAACAGAAAATAGTTGCTCGTACAAACTTTTCTTCAGCTATCGCTGGTAATGAAGGATTATTTAACTTGGCCCTTAAAGGTTCTGGTGTAGTAGCTTTAGAAAGTAATGTTCCTTACGATGAACTCATTGAAATTGAATTAGATAGAGATGTCTTAAAAATTGATGGTGACTATGCTGTTTGCTGGAGTGCAAATCTAGACTTTACGGTAGAACGTTCTTCAAAATCACTAGTAGGATCTATGGTGAATAATGAAGGTCTTGTAAATGTTTATCGTGGTACAGGAAAAGTATTATTAAGTCCAGTCGCTAAATTTACAGGCACTTTATTTGGCACAACACATTTAAAGTAATAGAAGAAGATTTGTTATAAATCATTTGATAATTCCAAACAAAGTGCTTGTACTAATGATCTATCGATTCGGTACGCACTCGGAGCTATTCCAAAAATAGTTTTTGTCGTGAACTCAGTAAAACTAATTAGCATTTCCCTTTTTTCGGTTTAGAAGAAAGTATTTCGCAGAAACGCTTTACTTCTTCTTTATTTTTTAGAGACATTCCATTTGTGAAACTACTTGTTGCCGTGATTGCTTCCTGCTTGTAGTTAATAATTTCAAGATGACACATTTTACTGACACAATACGAAAAATTTGTTAAAAGGATGAAATGGTATAATCCTATCTTTGACACTAAAATAATAAAAAATGGTGGATTCTTACGATGAATAAAGATGTTCCACCATTTTTGACTATGTAATGATATGTAGTATATTTTATTTATTTTGAAATTTCTTTTGTCTTTTTTATAATTGCTCTCATTGTTGATGGAGTAATGATTTCTTTATCTAAATTCAGTTTGAATATTTTTTGTAAATCATCTGTTATTTCGTTTCTTTCAAATTCTGGTATGTATCCTGCTCCTTCAATTTTTAAATGTTTATATTCTCTTAAAGTTGTAATTATCTGATTTGATGTATATTTCTCATCTAATTTCTTTTCGAGTATTCTGTAGATTAATAACACCATGAAGCAGATTAGAAAGTGTGCCTCGATTCTTTCTTTTCTTTGAAGATAAACAGGCCGTGCCTCAACATACAAAATGGCTAAATTCGCTATAAACTATGCCATTTTTCGTTTATTTTTGTGGAGCATAGTAATTGAAAATATCATCACATTGTAAAAATAATACTCTTTGATTTACTAGTAAGTCTTCTAACCAATTCACCATATATTTCATACCTAACTGCTCACAATTGAAGTGTCCCATTTCTAATAACAGCTTAGGTATTTTTAAAGCGTTACTATCATGAACATATTGTGTAAGAGTATAGTCAACGATTTCAAACGGAATGATTGCATCAGCATCTTTTGCTATAAGAGTTCTCTTAATATCTCTTTCTCCACCATCAATGTGTTCACAAAAGAAAACATTTGAAACATCTGTATTTAAATCACCTAATATTCTTAAACCTTTTAAACTAAATTTATCAATAAGATAATTTGCCAGTTCATATCCTTTCATTACAGGAAGTTTAAATTGTAATGGTTTTAATTTATCTCCAACAATATAATCATCCCAATTTAATTCTTTTGAAATTCCATAAAAGATATAATCAGGATTATAACGAATTGGATTAAATGGTTCTCCCATTCCATGCAATCTATCATGATCACGATATATAACTAAATTATGTTCTTTAATATAATTCAGTTTATAAGAATATACTGGATCATCACTAAATTCTAATGAATGGGATGAGCTACCATAAAAGATTGATTCGTGGGTAATAATTAAATTTATATGATTTTCTACAGCTTTTTTTAATACTTCTATCGTTGCTGTAATACATACACCAACCCCAGTACACTCGATATTTGAATTCCCACAAATCACTATATCTCTACTTTTCGTAGTATTAATTGTGTAGGGTTCATGGAATTCTCTCAGCTTTAAAATAATATCTTCAATTTTCATATTTATACCTAGTCATCATCGACTTCTTCGCTTGTTGAATAAAGAATTTGCTTTGCATCAACTAAGCCTTTTTTGCCAGTTTCAACAATTTCTTCTGCAGTTAAATCACTATATTCTCTTTTGCTTAATACTTCCATTACAACTGGTAAATTCATTCCGACAATTAAATCAATTTTATCATTTACTACTTGTAATGCTTGATTGCAAGGTGTTCCACCAAACATATCTGCAAATATAATTACGCCATCTCCACTATCAACTTTTTCTAGTTTCTCTCTTAGTAATTGTCCAAATTCATCAGCACCCATACCTGCTTTTAGTGATACTGTTGTAAACTGTTTAATATCATCGCCAAAAAACATTGTTAATGAATTTTTCATACCTGGAGCCATGTCACCATGACTGATTAGTAATATACCTTTCATATACTCTCCATTTTCCAAAAAGAAGAACCTTACGATTCTTCCTTTATTTTTAATTTCATTAAAATATCTCTTATAAAAGTACGCATCATTTCTTCATTATGATCAAATACTCTTTCTGGAATAATCAATTTAGCATCATCTGTAAATGTAACAATTACAGTATTAGCAGTACCATAACAGTTTTTTATTTCTTTTTTTGCTCCATTTACAAATATGTTTCCATTTTCTTCTTTGATGTTCATTAATGATAAATCCGGTTTTGATTTTAAAAACTTCTTTTCAGCAGCTTTTCGACATAAATTTTGAAATAATAACGGATAAATAAATAATACCCAAATAAGAGAAAGTACTGCGGATATTGCTAGAAACCAGTTTTTATAAATGCCAACTATTTTTAAACCTAGAGGAATAGTAAATAAAAGAATTGGTCCCCATACAAGTGCAAGAAGTCTAGAGGTTTTTGTTTCACTTGCATGAGATAATACAACTTGATAATAGTCAAGAATATCATTTTTATTTAACTGATAATTTAGCTCTATCATATCCACAGTACCTTTCATTCATTACGCTAAAATATGTGTTAAGAAGCCAATAATTGCTACTGGAATCATCCAAAGCATAATCTTTGTAGCACTCCATTTCTTATCTTTAATTAAGTAATAAACAATGAAACAAACAATTAGAGATAAGATTTTAGGGAAGAATGCATCTAATACATCTGTTTGAATATTTACAACTGTTTCTCCAAATGAAGCAACTAGTCCTGTTTTAACATTCATGATGCCTGCAAGAACACCACCAATAACTGTAATACCTAATGCTTCAAACGCTGGAACAACACGTTCCTTCATATCAGCACTAACTAACGCTTCTGCACCTGCTACACCAGATTTAAATCCTTGAACGAATAATAGATAACTCATTAATCCGTTAATAATTGTGTATGAAGCAAGCATGAAGATTGGTCCCATAAGAGAACCAGAAGCACTGGACATACCAATTGAAATAGAAATGATAATTGGTGTAACTAATGCTTGAATTAAGGAATCTCCAAGTCCTGCTAAAGGTCCAGCTAAAGCTTGTTTAATTGACTGGATTAATTCGTTTGTAATTAAATCACTTTCAGCTCTTTCTACTTCCATACCAAGAATAACGCCATAAATAACAGCACCTAAACCTTGTTGAGTATTGAAGAATACTTCATGATTTCTACATAGTTCTTGTTGCTTTTCTAGTTCATCTGGATAAATATCTTCTGCAACTCTTGCAAACATACTTACTACAGATCCACCAAGCATTCTTTCTCTTGTAAAGCACATTGGAATTGACCAGTTATATGCCCAGAATGCTTTATTAATAAACTTTTTATCTTCTTTTAAAGCTGTAATTCTATCTGTAACTGTCATTAGTCATCATCCTCCATATCATTAGCTAACTCTTGTTTCTTAGGAGTAAACTGGAATACAAGATATGCAAGTACACATCCCATAATTGTGATTGCGATAGTACTCCATCCAAGACCTGCAGCTAAAATAAATCCAAAGAAGAAGAATACCCATTGTAATTTATCGTGAATCATTGTTGTCATTAATAACATGAAACCAATTGCAGGTAATAAACCTGTAAATGTATTTGTAATACCGTTAATTTGTTTTGGCAAAGCATTAATAACAGTTGATACTACAGAAGAACCTGCTAAACATAAAGTTGGTACAATAACCATACATACAACAAATGTATATACATGTGATAATGCTGGAAACCACCAAGCTTTCTTAATTTTACCCTTTTCAATCAATTCATCCTGTTTATGCAAGAAACCAATCTTAACAATATTTCCAAATGTCTTGAATAATTGTTCAAAAGCAGCGAAAGCTAAACAGATAGTAAGACATTCAGCCGCATCACCACCTGAAATTAACATTAGTGGTAACGCAAACCATAAAGAGACATTAATTGTAGGTAATGTAGAAACACCACCAATACTCATTTGTCCAATATATGCTGCTTGAATAACACATCCAATTAACACAGCATCTTTAACATTCCCCATAATAAGACCAATAATTGCACTTTGAATTAACGGTTTTGAAGCAATATTCATACTTAACCATCCAAGTGGAAACATTCCAGTTTGAAATAAGAAGCAGAATATGCCAAGCAATATAGCTTGTAATACTGAAATTTGCATAATTTTTCCCTTTCGTTTTTTGTTTTTTAATCAATAAAAGAATTCTGCGCGCATAAATGAATTCAATTAATGTTTATCTTTTATATCTTTAAAGAACACCGTTGGTTGACCATCTCCCGGGAATTGTTCAAACTGAATTTCAACACCCATATCATCCATTTTCTTTAAAGCCTCAAATTGATCTGGTGTAATCCAAATATCTCTTCTGGCGAAGAAACCTTCACCAACTTGTGGAATATTTGCTACATTAACCTTTTTATATAGAGCAGGAATCTGTTCGTATAGTTTTAAAATAGTAGAAGGTCTTCTAGTAATAATCAAAGTTCTTTTTTGATTTACCATACACTTACGAATTGGTGTAAGTGAGTCTTCAAAAGTATGAACAGTACACTTCACTCCTGTTGGTGCTGCCATTTCAAAGATTTTTTTCAGCATTGGGTTACTCGCTGTTTCATCATCTACGCCAATTACTCTATTAATTCCATTTAATGGAATGATTTTCGTTTGACATTGGCCGTGAATCAAACGATCATCACTTCTAATAAATACGATCATATGTTAAATACCTCTCAACTGATTAAAGTATACAAAGAAGTAAAGCGCTTTCTTTTCCAACAATTGACTTTATAAAAATGCAATTAATGAATAAATATAAACGATATCCTTTCTAAAAAAGGAACCCTTTCGGATTCCTGTTATTTGCTATTTATCTTTTAAAAATTGCTGCTTATACACGCGATTTAGACTGTAACGTAAAGCTGTCCATTGATGAATATTCTTAGTTAGAGATATCATCTTTTTGCCATCTCTTTCAAATTCTGATTTTTTATCATAATTTTCTGGATTCTTCATAATTGCATTAGTTGTATCTAAAAGATTTTGTAAGCATAGTGGAGAAACATCCCATGCCCCATGTCCTGGGAAAACACCACTAATTTCTCTAAATCTTGGCTGCAACTTTGTTAAAGCATCATGTAACGCTTCTACTGTGCAATATTCACCATGTGGTGTACCTGCTGGTTGTCTACCAATACCTGTTACATCACCACAACATAAAGTATGATTTTGATGATCATAAAAACCACATTGTCCCATTGTATGTCCTGGTAATAATACTGCTTCTACTAGATACCCATCACCTAAATCAAACATATGTCCATCTTCTACTGGTATTACTTCATATGGTTTATATGATTCTTTATGTTCTATATCCACAATAATGTCTTTTTTATCAAACTCTGTATATACTGGTTCTCCTGGATGAATTGTCTTACCCCAGACATCAATATCGTGATCTGTTTGATTAAATAAGTAATCCCAGATATCCGGATTATTTTTTGACATAATTGCATCATATTCATACTCATGGCAATATACTTTATTAAATTGTGCATTGCCATAACAATGATCGTAGTGTGAATGTGTATTACATACGATAATTTCTTTATCGCCAACAAGATGATGGATTAACCCTTTTAAATCACCTACTCCAAATGAAGTATCAACGATTAACGCTTTCTCTGGTCCATCAATAAGATACATCCAGACATCCCCAGCTCCATCAAAGCTGTCATTATATAAGGCATACATGTTATCTCTAACTTTATATACTTCTGTATATGGATTGATTTCAGGATAAAACTGTTTTAAAGTGCTGTATTCTCTTAATACTTTCATAAAAGACCAGCGTACTGGATGTTCTGTTTCCCATACTATACGATGAGATTTTAAATCTGAATGAATTGGACGTGGTGTTCCACCTAATGATGTATTTTTCTTAAAACTTCCCGGCATAATGATTACCTCCTTATTCTGTTAAAAGTTTCTTTGTTTTCCACTTACCGCTTAAATAATATGCAACACAAATTAATCCTGGAATAATTCTAGAGCAAGCTACACCCCACCAGATTCCTTGATATCCCATATCGAATACACGTGTAAATAAGAGACCAAAACCAATCTTACAAATCAAGCCGTCAAATAAACCAATTAAGAATCCAAGTTCTACAAATCCACATCCTGTAACCATCGCCTGGAATGATCCAGTAATTGCAGAAGCAAAGAAGTGAACAATGAATATTCTCAAGAAAGTTACCCCTAAATCAATAACTGCAGAATCTTTTGTGAATGCTCGGAAAATAACATGAGGAATTGCCAAACAAATAAATGATGAAACACAAGCACAGATTAATGTTAGAACAACTGTGCAAATTGTTGTTTTCCCCGCTCTATCTATTTTCTTAGCCCCTAAGTTTTGTCCTATCATACTTGCACTTGCAGTATCGATACCTTGTACAAATACTTCTAAGAATTTCTGTAATTTATTACCAACACTGTTTGTTGTAGAAACAACTAGTCCATACGAGTTTACATTAGCATTTACCCATAGCATACCTACACGTACAAACATACTTCTTACAACTTGTGGAATACCAAGTTTTATTAAAATTCCTAAAATATGTCTATCAATAGAGAAATAAGATACTTTAGCTTCAAAATCAAAATGTTCTCTCTTTTTATACATGAATATAAAAGCCGCAATAAATGAACCAATTTGTGAAGCCACTGTTGCAATTGCTGTTCCTGCTGCTTGAAGTTTAAAATAATAAACTAATACAATATCAAGAACGATATTTACACTAGCCGCAACCATAATGAAATACAGCGGTCTTTTTGATTCTCCCATTCCTCTTAAAATACCTACTACAGCGTTATATCCAAAAATAAATGGATAACCAATAGCTGTAATAACCATGTAACTAATTGCTTGTGACATTGCTTCAGACGGACAATTTAACATTTCTAAAATTGGTGTACTGAAACATATCGCTACAACAGCTAAAACAATTGATACGATAAACATAAATGATAGTAATGTTCCTACTGTTTTTTTGATTTGACCATCTTTATGTGCACCAAATAACTGTGCAATATAAATTTGTCCTGCTGTTGAAAATCCCATCGCTACTGGTGCAACCAAATCCGCCATTTCGCCACCAGTATTTACACCTACTGTTCCTACATTACCTACAAATTGTCCAATAACAATTAAATCCACAAGTGAATAAAGCTGTTGAATTAAATTTGTTAATACAATAGGTATTGCAAATATGATTAAGCCCTTCATGATGGAACCTTTGGTTAAGTCTGTTCCTACATTATTCTTTTTCTGTACTGTCGCAACCATTAAGCTCCTCCTTTTTATACCTTTACACTCATTTTATTTGCTTAATATGCGAACCAATTTTCTAAAAGTGATTCAATTACAATTCAATTTCTGACAAACTTTACAAATTCACTCTTAAATAAACTGTTATGAAAGAATTAAAAATCCTTTTCATTTCTTAAAACAAACAAAATTTGAACATTAAATAACTATTTTATCTTTTGTTGTTTTAATCAAAATAATTCTAAATTGTTATTTTGACATTATTTCTTTATTGTTCAATAATCAAATTATGATAAGTGAACTCGACAAAAATATATTAAAAAGAATATTACATGCTAAGCATCCTTTAAGTGGTGCCTTCCTTTCTGATGCATGCCATATTTCAATTAATACCTTGCGAAAAGAGATTACATATATTAATGACTATATAAAAAATCATGGTTGTCATATTGATACCCAGATATCTATTGGATATTCAATTGTGATTGATAAACCAGCTATCGCTCATCCATTTCTCCAAAAAATGATGCGCGATATATCCAGATTTGAATATCTAAATATCGAAGATTATCAAAAAGAAAATTATATTATTCGTCGTATTCTCAGCAGTCAATCAACAATAACAATTGAATCTTTAATGGATGATTTGTTCTGTTCTAAAAGTACTATTCTTAGAATGATTGATCGTTGTCATCATTATCTTGATACCTATCATCTTGAAATCCGAAATAAAAGAAATGTTGGTTTATCTATTGAAGGAAAAGAATGGTATAAACGGATGTGTTTAATCAATCAACACAAGATTTATAAACACGAAAAGATTAATAATTTACGTAACGTTCCTGATTTTGATGCCATGATGCTGAATAATACAAATTATTACTATGAAATTCGCGCATCAATATTAAATACATTAAAAGAATTTCCAGAGATATCTTTTGCACATGTTGATATTCCGCTAATTGTTAATTTTATTATCTTGCTGAAAACACGTCATACTTACTCAAATGAACTAGTATTTAGTGATATACAACTTGAAAAAGCGCAACGTGCCACTTATCTTGCTAGAAAAATAACTATTAATTTACCAGAATACATCAAAGAGTCTATTCAAGAAAAAGAATTAACAAGTCTTAGTATTTTACTTTATGGTCTTAATCGTTATCAAATCACAAATCTAAAAGATACACCTGACTTTATTAACGCCAATAATTCTATTCGCTATTTAGGTTCTTTATTATTAGGTATATTTCACTTACCTGAAGCATATAATGATGCAACATTAGATGAATTGACTTTACTTTTGCTTGAACAAAAAAAGATTAGTTTATGTCATATTTTAAAAGATGCCGAAAACTTCGATAATACAAACAAAATAGGTCTTGTTTCAAGCGACATAACTGCCCTAATTTCTTATTATTTTGATAAATATGAAAATATACAGTTAAGTTTAAATGCCCTTGCCGAAATTTATTCTATTGTAAATAGAAGTATGTATATCAATAATAAATACTATCATCCGTTGAATTTTCTTCTAGTTTCTAGATACTCAACGGTTATCGCTGATAGTATCGCAGTAAGAATACAAGCTCATTATTCGTATTATGTAAATTCTATTCATACATGCGAATCTACAGAATTAGCAAATATGAATTTAAATAATTATGATGCAATCTTGTCAGATATTGAAAAACCATTTCTTCCTGTTGGCACTCCAATAATTGATGTGTCTTTTAATCGAGATGATCTGGACTTTATTCATATTAATGAATTTATTAATCAGGCATATAAAATAAATGCTTTAAAGATTTTTAAAGAATCTGATTATATTACTGGTTCATATCATTCTAAAGAAGAAATATACTCAAGCCTATATCATTCATTAAATATAAACGATATTCATGAAGCAGAATGGATTACTGATATACAAGCAAGAGAAAAGTATCTTTCTTTTGAACGCGAAAAAGAAATTATATTAGTCACAAATCTTCTTTATCGATATAAAGAACCTGTCTTTAAAGTCTTTATCAATCAAACACCATTCTTATGGGATCGCCAATATGCTCATATTATTATTTTTTACAGTTATGGTGAAGGAACTTCTAAAGATATTCAAGCAATTTCATATTTAAATAAACAATTTATTCATCAAGATGAATCTTATGTACTTAAACTAAATGAAATGAAGTATTCTGATATCACCCAAGACTTCTCTTTGTATAACCAATTATAGATATTTTAGTTTATGACATGTTAAAAAGTGAAGCATCCTATTATATATGCTTCACTTTTTAGGATATTATGATGTTTAGTGTATCTAATTGATTAATAACTTTTTTATCATAGCGCCTCTTGAAATAACCATCAATTTTTAAATTCATTTTTAGATATAAATAGCTATTTTTCCTATAATAATTTACAATCAATTTATGCGTATAAATAAGTATATTGCTTCAACGGGTTTGTGTTCACGTCGTAAAGCTGAAGAGTTCATAGAAAAAGGTGTAGTAACAATCAATGGTGAAGTTGCTGTACTTTCTTCTACTGTAGAAGACGAGGATGAAGTTAGATTAAATGGTAAAATCATCAAAGCGAAAGAAGACTTTGTTGTTTTACTATTTAATAAACCAAAGGGTGTAACAAGTACAACCGATAAAAAAGATAAAGATAACATTATCGATTATATTAACTATCCAGAAAGAATATTCCCTATAGGTAGACTTGATAAAGACAGTACCGGCTTAATCTTACTAACAAACAATGGTGACTTAGTAAATGAATGTCTTAGAGTAGAAAACGGACACGAAAAAGAGTATGTAGTTTCTGTCGATAAAAATATTACCCCTGACTTTTTAAATAAGATGTCAAAAGGAGTTATGATATATAATCCTGTTACTGATCGTAATGTAGTTACATTACCTTGTGATATTAGAAAAACCGGAAAAAATCGATTTAATATTATTCTAAAACAGGGATATAATCGTCAAATACGCAGAATGTGTGCTGCTTTAGGCTATCATGTTGTATCACTTAATCGTATTCGTTTTATGCATCTAAACTTAGATGTAGAACCAGGAAAATATCGCTTATTAACACCTTCTGAAATAGAGAAGTTAATCAGAAAAAAATAAGAGCTGTCCATTTCAGTTGGATAACTCTTATTTTATATTATTTTGTCGCTACAGCTTCAATTTCAACCATAGCACCTTTTGGTAGAGCCACTACTTGATAAGCAGCTCTAGCTGGGTAACAACCCTTAAAGAAAGTTCCATAAACTTCGTTCATCTTCACAAAGTCACCTAGATTTTTCAATAAAACAGTTGTCTTAACTACATTATCCATAGAAGAACCTGCAGCTTCTAGAATATTTTTAATATTTATTAATGATTGTGCTGTTTGTTCTTCAATTGTTTCTGGCATTAAACCTGTTTCAACATTAATAGGTAATTGACCAGATACATAAATAAATCCATTAGCTTCAACTGCTTGTGAATAAGGTCCAATAGCACCAGGGGCTTTATCGCATACAATCGCTTTATTCATTTCCATTTTCCTCTCGTGAACTACTCGGCAACAAGTTACCGAGCTTCTTGCTTCTACCACCACTGCTTGGCTAACACTTCACAGCATTACCAAGTCTTACACGATGTCCACAAGCGTATTAGTTTGGGCAGTCCCTGCCCTACTGTAAGTATTTACTGAAGGATTCAAGCTGTTTTAAGTTATGTCTTAAATCAGAGTCTACATAATACTTATATTATTTAATGATTGATTCTAACCATTCTTCTGGTGCTTCATAGCCTAATAGTTTTACAACTGTAGCAGCTACGTTTGCTAAACCAAAATCATCGCCTTCTTTAACTTCTGTTCCTTCTGGTCCATTGTATACAGCAAATGGAACTCTTGCTAAAGAGTGGCTTGTCTTAGCTACTGGTGTACCATCTGGATTTGTACCTTTATCGTACATTTCATCAGAGTTACCATGGTCTGCAGTAACAAGTAATACATAATCCATCTTCTTACATGCATCCATAATTCTACGTAGCATTAAGTCAACACTTTCCACGCCAATTAATGTAGCTTCATAGTTACCTGTATGACCAACCATGTCACCATTTGGATAGTTACAACGTAAGAATTGATATTTACCAGATTCAATAGCTTCTACCATATGATCTGTAATTTCTGTAGCTTTCATCCAAGGTTTTCTTTCAAATGGAATAATATCTGAAGGAATTTCTTCCCAAGTTTCTAGTTCATTAGAGAACTTTTCAGAACGGTTACCATTCCAGAAATATGTTACGTGTCCGAATTTCTGTGTTTCAGAACATGCATAACTGTTTACACCTTTATTTACTAGGAATTCACTCATTGTATGTTCAATGTGTGGTGGTTCAACCAAGAAATGTTCAGGTAATTTTAAGTCTCCATCATATTGAAGCATACCAGCATAATAAACATCTGGTACTCTTACACGGTCAAATGCTGTGAAGTTATCTTTGTAGTCAAATGCTTTAGAGATTTCAACAGCTCTATCACCTCTGAAGTTGAATAGAATAACACTGTCACCATCTTCGATTGTTCCTACTGGAGCGCCATCTTTTGCGATAACAAATCCTGGTAAGAATTGGTCAGTGTAATTACCTTCAGCACGTAATGTTTCAATAGCTTCTCTAGTTGATGCAAATTCTCTTCCATCACCTAATACATGGATATGCCATCCTTTTTCAACCATTGACCAGTCAGCTTCATAACGGTCCATTGTGATTACCATACGTCCACCACCTGAAGCGATGCATGCATGGAATGTATCATCATTTAATTCAGCGATAACATTTTCTAATTCATCAACATATTGAAGAGCACTTGTTTCTGGTACATCTCTACCATCTAATAATACGTGTACTCTAACTTCTTTAATTCCTTCTTTCTTACTTTCTTTTAACATTGCAATTAAGTGAGAAATATTTGAGTGTACATTACCATCAGATAATAGACCTAAGAAATGTAATTTACCGTTATGGGATTTAACAAAATCTGTAGCACCTTTCCAAGCACTTGAATCATAGATTTTTCCACTTTCAATAGATTCATTAACAAGTTTTGCACCTTGAGAATAAATTTGTCCACAACCTAAAGCATTATGTCCTACTTCAGAGTTACCCATATCGCTATCTGTAGGTAAGCCTACTGCTGTACCTGATGCTTTAATTGTTGTATGTGGCCACTTTGTCATTAGTTCATCAATTTGTGGCTTATAAGCATGCATTACTGCATTACCTTTATCTTTGTCAGTCCAACCGACACCATCCATTACTACTAATACTACTGGTTTACTCATAGTTTATCTCCTTTTACCATATGTAAATATATCACGAAACGAAATACCTTTGTGAATTTTTACGCACATATATGTTTATTCGTTTGGATAATTTAACGCAAATTGTTTATCTATTTTATCAATATCTTCTCTAATATACTTTCTGAATAATTCTGTATCACACTTTGTTAATACTTTGATATGACTTTTTTCTTTTGGTTCAATAATTGTCATACCTCTAGTATCTGCTCCTTCTAATACAACTTTACAAGAACAGTTATATCCTTCAAACATTTCTGGATGTAATAAATACATCGAAACACCTAAATCAAATACTGTAAATTCTTTTCTGCCTCTTTTTCTACCATATTCTGCAAAAAAGTTCATTAAAGCAGCTACGATACGTGAAGCTCGTCCATCTTCATTTTCCCAATAGGCAATATCTTCTTCAGTAATTAGACAATAATCACATCCTTCTAATGGTAATATTACCGTTTTTACATCACTTTCCATAACCATTTCAGCCGCATGAGGATCGGCATAAATATTAAATTCACTTCTCGCTAAAATATTACCTCTATAAATAGAGCCACCCATTAAAATGATTTCATCTATATTCTTTTTCACTTCAGGATAAGTTCTTAGTAATAAAGCAATATTTGTTAGTGGTGCTAAAGCAAGAATTGTTACTTTGTTATCTTCTTCATCAATTAAATTTTTCATGAATTCAACGGCATTATTACTTACTATCTGCATAATAGGTTGTGGAAAATCAAATCCTTCTAGACCGTTATAACCATGTGCATCTTGTGGCTCAGGATTATAGATAAGAGGTCTGTCCTGTCCTTTAGCTACACAAATATCTGTTCTATTGATATAAGATAAAACATTTAATAAATTCTCTGTTACCACATTACAATAGTTATTTCCACATACTGTTGTAATACCTAATACTTCAGCATCATCACTAGCTAAAATTGATAATATTGCCATGACATCATCATGTCCTGGATCACAATCAATAATTACTTTCTTCTTTTTCTTTCCCATTTCTATTCTCCTGCTGTAACACTCAATAAAGAAATATCTTTATCACTGTCATTAATGATAACCAAGGCTCCACCTTCTGCATGTATATTTGAAACATCCAAAGATTCATCATTTAGTATCATTACTTGTTTATTGATATCAAGTGTTACCTTTACTAAACCACTTAATTTTTTTAAATCTCCAACTTCTACTTTCTTGATATTTGTATATGTTTCTCTTTCAATATAGTAGATTTTCTTTTGGATACTATCTAGTTGTATACCTTTATAGCTGAAACATCCTTGATAGTCATAACCAAGTGTTACATTTAATTCATCAGATTTATTCAATGTATATGTTAGTTTCTTGAACTTAGCAAATATACTGCTCATATTTATAGCAGATTTAGCATGGAGTACTAAAGCATTATTATTAACTTCAGCTTTTCCTTTATATATAGTAATACCTTTAACTCCTGTTTCATGATCTCCACCAAAACTGTATCCCCAGTCTTCATTTTCAAAATTTGCGAACTGGTAATCAATTTCAGGATGCTTAACAATCTCAAATGTTTCTAATTCCAATATACTTTGTGCAATATCTTCTAATGCTGTAATTTCAAACACAAGCGAAGTAATCATGTGATAATTTTTCTGTTTATTACAGCTAAGTGTTACTTCTTTATCTAATTCTAAATTTATATCATTCTCTTTTTCGTTATCTGCCATTTCAGAAAAATGAATTACTACTGGTAAGTTTTCAACATTATTAAATTTTAAACGTATGGAATCACCTTTTTCATAAAGTGGTGTATATTGAGGCTGATAACGACAGTCATATACATCTTTACTTTGATAATATGTCTTTAATTCAAGATATACTTTCTTTCCTTTTTTTAAAGTATCCAAGTTAATTTGTAGTTTATTATCATGAGTACGTAATGAAGCACACGCATAACGATTAGAAGATACATAGAAGCCGTGTGTTGCATAAGGTAATGAGAAATCATAACCATTAGTATCTGTATCAGTTGGAATGTTATATAACTTGCTTGCTAAATCTGTAAAATATTTAGTACTTTCAGATATAGTCGTAATATTTCTTGAACCAATACTGCTTGAAGATAAAAGAATATCATTAAATGGTGTAATCCATTTTTCACTAATTCCTTCTAATCCAAGCATCATCCCCATAATTGAACCGACATTACCAAGATTACAATCCGTATCTCTGCCAGCTTCCGCAATTAGTCGCATTGTTTCATCAAATGAATTCTTACCATACAACATACCATATAACATAATTGCCGTATTAGGTAAGATATGACATACACCCTCAAAATTCTTATAGTCATACTTGTCTTCAATATATGCTAAACATTTATCACTATCTTCTGGATTTGAATCATAATAATCTTCTATTTCTTCAATCAATGCATAATAACTGCTTTCCTTATTTAAGTATGTTTTAGCTGTATTAATCACATCACGAATATCTTTTTTATTCCACGCTGCAGCGATACAGGCAGCCACAAACTTAGCCCCTTCTATCGCCTCACCATCATGTGTAACACTTGCCATCATGCTTGATAATCTAACTGCATCTTCAATTTTACCAAGTGTTATATATCCCCAACAGTCACTGAATATTTGCCCACCAATTTGTTCTGCTAAAGCTTTACCATTTGTTTTTATCGAACCGGATTTTGGAGCTTCAATGCCATCCATTAAATTCTGCCAAGCCGTTTCTTCGCTCGCTACACCTTTACCACCCCACCAGAAAAAGCCAGTATGATTACCCACTACATTTAACAAATGTTCACCCATCGCTTTAACTGTAATTGTATCTAAATTATATTTCTCCATTACAGAGACAAAAAATAATGGACCATTCGCATCATCATCCGCCGCAAACTGGCCATAATCCACAGTATAGTTTCTAATTGGATGATACATTTTTCTAACATCTTTTCCTAACCAGTTTTCAATTGGAGCACCTAAGCGAATACCAATTAATTTACCTAACCAGGATGCATATATTTTTTGATAACATTCTTTATATTCCATATCATTTCCTCACATTTTTAGTATACAGGATTTTATATTCATTAAGATATTCTGAATTTTATGTGAACGTTATGTGATATCTATTGAAGTCACTTTTCAAATAATTAAAATACTAAGTACTGCTTAGGGGCAGTATAAGGGAAAAGAGAAAATTATTATGAAATGGTTAAATTTATTCAGCAATATAAATGCGGTGATATTCTTACTATTGACTGCTTTATACTTCTATCAATTTGTATATATGGGTGTTGGTTTATATACTAAACATAAAAAGTATCCAAAAACTAACAAACAATTACGTTATGCCATTATGATTTGCGCTCGTAATGAAGAGAATGTAATTGGTGATATTATTCATTCTTTAAAGAATCAAACTTATAACAAAGATAAATTTGATATCTTTGTATTAGCCGATAACTGTACAGATCATACCTATGAAAAAGCTATAGAACTAGGCGCATATGCCTATACTAGAGAAAACACAAAAGAAGTCGGTAAGGGTTATGCCTTAAATACACTTTATCATAATATTCAAAAAGACTTTGGTGATAACTATGATGCATATATCGTTTTTGATGCGGACAATATCATTGATAAGAATTTCTTAATGGAAATGAACAATCGTTTTGCAACAGGTAAATATGATGCTTTAACAAGTTATCGTAATTCTAAAAACTTCTGTGCAAACTGGTTAACTTATGGTTATTCTATCTGGTTTTTGCATGAAGCTAGACTTGTTAATGCCGCAAGAAACGCTATTGGTACAACATGTATGATTAGTGGTACAGGTTTTCTTGTTTCAAAAGAACTCATGAAGGAAAATGGCGGTTGGCCATATCACTTACTAACTGAAGATATTGAATTCTCTGTTAACTGTGCATTAAAAGGTAAAAAGATTGGTTATGTGGATAAAGCTATTGTTTATGATGAACAACCAACAAACTGGACACAATCCTACAATCAACGTATGAGATGGTCTAAAGGTTTCTTAGAAATTAATCAGAAGTATTTTGGTTCCTTAATCAGTGGTTTATTTACAAGTGACCATAAATTAGGTATTTATGATGTTCTAATGACAGTAGCTCCATGCACATTATTAACATTGTCTTTATTATTCCTCAGTGTATTTTTTGGTGTAGTTTCTTATTCTATGCCTAAAATCATTGCTGAAATCATCTGGAGTCGTATTTGTAGATTTATCGTCTGGACAATTGTTGTTTACTACGTCTTATTCTTATTTATGGGTTTAGTTACATTAGTATCTGAATGGAAAAATATCAGTGGTAATCCTGTAAAGAAAGTATTATATCTAGCAGTATTCCCCTTATTCTTATTTACTTATGCTCCTATTACAATTATTGCTTTATTTAAACCGGTTGAGTGGACTCCTATTGCCCATCACTCTACAAGAGAACTGTTAAAGTCTACTAAATAATAAATACTTTGTGAGTAAAACATACCTTTAGCAATGATTACTATTTATTGTTTGTTGATATAATATTTTCATAAAAGAGGTATGGCCATGCAACATGATCCGTTTAAAGAATACATTAAAGAAGTAGAACCATCGAAGAAAGAAAAAGGATATGCTTGGCATACTGCAATTGGTTTACAAGCAGTTGATGGATTAAGCCCTTCACAATATTTAATCGATACAGCAATCAGAAATATTGAAGGAGATATTTCAATAGATGAAGCTAATCAATTATTAACTAGCTACTATGAAGAAAATCCTAAACAAGATATTAATGATAGAACCGAAGAAGCTGATAAAGTTTCCCTAAGAATTGCAAAGATTTTATCTGAAAAAGCATTTAGTTTCACACCAAATGAATATATTTCCATACACAAAAAACTATTCACAGGTATATACGATCATGCGGGTAAATTACGTGATTATAATATTACAAAAAAAGAATGGGTCCTCAATGGTGAAACTGTTTTATATGGCAGTGCATCAGAATTAAGAGCTACGCTTGAATATGATTTTTCAGAAGAAAGAAAATTTAGTTATCAAAATTTAACTATGAATGAAATTATTCATCATCTAGCAGTTTTTGTATCAAGATTATGGCAAATTCATATTTTTGGTGAAGGTAACACTAGAACAACAGCTGTCTTTTTCATTAAATATTTACGCTCATTAGGTTTTGATGCCACAAATGATATTTTTGCAGAAAATGCGTGGTATTTTAGAAATTCTCTTGTTCGGGCAAATTACAATGATTTTAAAAATGACATCCATGAAACAACTGAGTATCTTGAACTGTTTCTTAGAAATTTACTCTTAGATGAAAAAAATGAGCTTCATAATCGTTCCATGCATATAAGCGGTCTTTTAAAATCAGACATTGAAAAGGGAAAATCGGACATTGGCGTTCAAATTTCGGACATTGAAAAGAAAAAATCGGACATTGAAGAATTATTTGCTAAGATTAGCAATTCAATTAGTGATAAATCTATTTCTTATATTGTCACTTTATACAAAGAATGTGGCAAAAATATAATATTTGGCCGCTCTGTTATTGAGCAGATTACAGGTTTAAAACCATCTCGAGCATCCGATATTATTCATATCATGCTGCAAAACGATTTAATACAACCTGTTAAGGGCTATGGAAAAGGAAAATATCGCTTTAAGTAATCAAACGAAAAAATAATTTATAAAAGAATAAAGAATTCTAATAATACAAATAAGAGTGTATTGTAAAGTTTTTATTTGAAATTTGTAACTAAAAGGTTATAATCCCTATATAAATGAAAACCCTTGCGAATAACTGGAGGTCTTTATGAAACGTACAGATATTGTTATGACACCTTATCTTGAGAATTTCTTAAAGTTCGACCTCGGACATATGAATACTGATCTCTACCCTGGTAGAATCGCTGACGTTGTTTATTCTGATGGGCTTAAACTGGACTTATATTATCCAGAACATATAAATGATAAAAATCCCCTTGTTATATCTATCTTTGGTGGCGGTTGGATATCTGGTTTTAAAACCGATAAATTCGTCCCTCCAATGATTCAACCTATTAACGAGGGTTTTATTGTTGCTGTACCTGACTATACACTTTCTTTAGATGCTCCATTTCCTCAATCAGTAATTGATATCAAGAAATGTATTGCTTTCTTAAGAAGTCACAGCGATTTATATAAGATTGATACAAATAATATTACATTATGGGGAGAATCTGCTGGAGCTCATCTTGCTTTAGAAGCAGGACTGGTAGAAAATAGTCACTTTGACCTTGCTTTAGACACAAGAGTTAAAAACATTATTGCAATGTATGCTCCCAGCAATCCACTAGCAATAAATGCTCAAGCCGAAAAATTAGGTATCTTAGATACAGCACGTTCTGATAAAGATACTGTTTTTGGTATCTATATGGGAAAACATTATGATGATGAAAGACAGATGAACTTAGCAAGTCCTATCAAACAGATTAATGACCATATGCCTAACATTATTTTAGAACATGGTACAAAAGATGCACTTGTTCCATATCTTCAATCTGTTGAGTTTTTTAATAAAGCCAAAGAAAAATATCCCGATAGTCATGTTACACTATCTATATATGATGGATTACAACATACCGATCCATTCTTCTTTACTAAAGAACATGTTCATTATTTGATGAATATGCTTAAATAAACAGCTTTATCACTTTGTTATAAACTAAGCCATTCTTATTAGTTTATATATATTTCAGGAGGAAAGAAAAGGATGAAAAAAATCGCTTCAATTTTGCTCAGTTCCATTATGGCTCTAAGTCTAGTAGCTTGTGGTGGTTCTGATGGTAGCACAGGCAGCACAGGTGGAAATGACAACCAGGTAGCAGAAGATGCTGTCAAGGTTGCTCTTGTCGTTACAAACTTCGGTGACCAGTCTTATTTTGATACAGCTGGTAACGGTATGACACTACTAAGAGAAAAGTATGGTGACAAGATTGATATTAAAGGTATCGAAATGGGTACTGACTCTGCTGGCTGGGAACCTGCATACCGTCAAGCTTGCGATGATGGTTATGACATTGTTGTATCTGGTAACTTCATGTATGAACCATATATGTGCACAGTTGCTGCTGAATACCCTGAAGTTAGTTTCGTTAACTTCGACTATGACAATGCTGAAATCAACTCTTTAGATAACATTCTTAGTGTTAACTATGCATGTCATGAAGCTGGTTACTTAGCAGGTCTAGTAGCTGGTGTTAAAACTGAAAGCAACGTTGTTGGATGCATCGGTGGTGGTGAATACGATGGTATCAAACAATTCTTAGCTGGTTATATGCAAGGTGTAAACGCTGTTAACCCTGACGCAAAAGTTATTTCAAGTTTCATCGGTGACTTCACAGATACAGGTAAAGCAAAAGAAATCGCTTCTAACATGCACAAACAAGGTGCTGATGTAATCTACCACGCTGCTGGTGGTGCTGGTAACGGTTTATTCGATTGTGCTGCTGAAGAAGACTTCTGGGCAATCGGTGTTGACTCTGACCAATACGCTGCTAACTCTGGTAAACCAGAACTTGCTGCTCATATCTTAACTTCTTCTCTAAAGAGATGTGACTCTGGTGTTCTTTGGGGAGTTTCTCAAGTTATCGAAGGAACAGCTGAATTTGGAACACAACGTACTTTAGGTTATAAAGATGATGCAGTTGGTCTAGTTATCAATGACAACTACAAGAACAATATGACTGAAGAACAACAAGCTAAAGTTACAGAATTTGCTGACAAATTAAAGAATGGTGAAATCACAGTTGAAAACCAACTAGCTGATAACACTACATATGACAGATGGCTTGAAAAAGTAGGTTTTTAATTAACTAAAACTAAAATAACAAGATGCTCCATCTATAATAAATGGAGCATCTTTCATTTCATAAGGAGTTGAATATGGATGATATTATTCTAAAATTAGAAAACATCACAAAAATCTATACGAATGGTACTGTCGCCAATCGTAATATCAGTATTGATTTCAAAAAGGGTGAAATTCATTCGATTGTTGGTGAAAACGGTGCCGGGAAATCAACACTAATGAATATTATTTTTGCGATTGAAAAGCAGACAACCGGAAAAATAATATACAAGGGACAAGAAATTAATTACTCTTCTTCTATGGAGGCTATTAATAGTGGTATCGGAATGGTGCATCAACATTTCATGTTAATCCCATCTTTTACTGTTGCTCAAAATATCGTTCTTGGAAAAGAGCCTAAAACATCTGCTGGTTTCATCGATACAAAAAAAGCAAATGCTGAAATTGCAGAACTTGCTAAAAAGTATCAATTTGATGAAATTGTACCTACTGATTTAGTAGGTAACTTGACTGTTAGCGCGAAACAGAAAGTAGAGATTTTAAAAACATTATATCGTAATGCTGAAATTATCATCTTGGATGAACCTACTGCTGTATTAACACCACAAGAAACAGTTCAATTATTTGATCAATTAAGAAAGTTTAAAGAACTTGGACATACGATTATCTTTATTTCTCATAAATTAAATGAAGTAAAAGATATTTCTGACCGTATTACTGTTATTAGAAGTGGTGAAACAAAAGGTACATTCGTCAATAATGATGATATTACAATTGATAAATTAACTGAGTTAATTATTGGTAAGAAACTTGACAGCTCATATGACAGTTTCAGAAAAGAAACCGAAAGAAAAACTGTATTAGAAGTTCGTGATATTGAATATAAAGATCGTGGCGTAAGTAAAGTTGACCATGTAAATTTCAATGTACATAGTGGTGAAATACTTGGTATTGCTGGTGTACAAGGAAATGGTCAAGAAGAACTAATCAAATCTATTACAGGTTTACTACCATTCCAGAAAGGTACTGTTAAACTTGATGGTGTAGAAATTGCTAATGTTTCTATTCATGAAAAACGTGCAAGTGGTTTATCTTACATTCCTGAAGATAGAATGATTGATGGTATCGCAGGAAGTGCAAGTATTCAAGATAACTTAATTTCTACATATTATGAAAAAGATGATTATTCTGGAAAAGTATTCTTAAAAGAAAAACCAATCCGTGAAACATCTAAAGATTTAATTAAAAAGTTCAGTGTAAAAACTTCATCTGAAAAACAACCAATCAATTCATTATCTGGTGGTAATATTCAGAAAGTCGTTGTTGCTAGAGAGTGGAAAACTGCTCCTAAATGTATGATTGCTGAACAACCAACACGTGGTATTGATATTGGATCTGCCGATTATATCCATCAACAATTGATTGATATGAGAAATAACGGTGCTGCAATCCTCTTAATCAGTGCCGACTTAAATGAAGTTATGTCCGTAAGTGATTCATTACTTGTTATGTATGAAGGTAAGATTGTTGCTTACTTCAAAGACTTACATAATGTAACAGAAAATGAATTGGGACTTTATATGTTAGGTACAAAAATACAGTCCGAAGAAGAAATCATGGAGGCATGTAAGTAAGATATGAATAAAACAGAAAAGAAAAAGTTTAGACTTACAGACGACAAACCATTTGAAGCCTTAAGAATTCTAGTATCTATTCTTATTACATTACTTGTTACATTTATTGTTCTATGTATTGTAAGTAATCAACCTGGTAAAGATTTTATTTCTTTATTAACTTATCCATTTAAGAACCCTAGATACTTTGGATATGTATTAGTTAAGTTTATTCCATTAACATTTGCAGGTCTTGCTACACTATTATATTTCCGTTCTGGTGCATTCAACCTTGCAACAGAAGGTATCTTCTACTTCTCAGGTGTTATCGCTACATTCTTTGCAATCAATGAAAACTTGTTAACAGGAAATGGCTTTATTGACTCCTTCATCTGTATCGCTGTTGGTGGTTTAGTTGGTGGATTAATTGCTTTAATACCTGCTCTACTTAAACAAAAGTTTAATGCGGATGAAATGGTTGTATCCTTAATGATGAACAGTATCTTGTTTGGTATTGGTTTCTATATCGTTAAAACTCGTCTTGCATTGCCTGGTGTTACCGGTTATCAATCAGCACCATTCGTAGAAAGTGCAAGATTAACCAATATTATTCCTAAAACCCAAGTCCATTCAGGTTTAATCATCGCAATTGTAACAACTATTCTTGTATATATATTGTTATATAAGACAAAGATTGGTTATTCCATTCGTATTACAGGTATCAATCCTAACTTTGCAAAATACTCTGGAATGGGCGCATTTGGAATGTTTATGGTTGTTCACTTCTTAGCTGGTTTAATCGGTGGTGTTGGTGCTTCTGTTGAATTATTAGGTATGTATAAAGCATTTACATGGTCTACATTACCTGGTTTAGGATTTACTGGTGCCTTAATGGCAACTCTTGGTAAAAACGACCCGATTGGTGTAGTTATTGCCGCATTTGGTATTAGTTACTTACGTGCAAGTGCACAATTATTATCTAACTCATCTGCAGTAATTGACGTTAAGATGATTTCCATTGTAGAAGTAATTCTAACACTACTCATTTCTTCTCAATACTTCTTGAAGAAATGGCGTGCAAAACAATTATTAAAGGAGGAACAAAACCATGAATGATCTTTTATCACAAATCTTTAGTGCTGGATTTATCTTTATCGTCATTCGTGTAGGTACTCCTCTAGTATATGCATCTATGTCTTCTTACATTGGTAATCTTGCTGGTATTTCTAATATCGCTGTAGATGGTATTATGAACTTTGGCGCATTATTTGGTGTATATTTTAGTGCAATTACCGGTTCAGCATGGCTTGGATTACTTGGAGCTATCTTAGTTGGTATGTTATGTGGTGGAGTACTAGCATTCTTTGCAATCAAGATGAAAGCTAATCCTATCATGGTCGGTATTGCCTTAAACTTATTCAGTGCTGACTTTGCAATTTATTTATTGCTAATCTGGACTGGCTCTAAAGGACAATCAGGAAGTCTTCCTAGTAAAACATTACCTCGTATTGATATTCCAGGTTTACAAAATATCCCAGTTCTTGGTGAAATCTTCTCTGGTCACTTAGCATTAACATATATCTGTATTGCTCTAATGATTCTTCTTTATATCATTGTATATAAAACACCATTTGGTTTAAGAATGAAAGCGTGTGGACTTGATGCTCATGCGGCTGAATCAGTAGGTATTAAAGTTAATTTAATGCGTACAATTGCTTCACTATTATCTGGTGCATTTGCAGCTATGGGTGGTGCATACTTATCAATGGGCTACTTATCTGTTTACTCAAATAATATGACTGCATCCCGTGGTTGGATTGGTATTGCGGCAGCTGCCGTAGGTGGTAATAACTTAGGCGTAGTATTTATTATGACAGGCGTATTTGCTATCGCTCAAGGTATTGTTAATATCTTATTACTTGGTCAATTACCATCTGAATTAATTAACACAATCCCTTACATTAGTGTATTAGTTGGTTTAATCATCATGTCTTCAAGTGCTATGCGTAAAGCCAAGAAGCAAATAATCTAATTAGTTACTAATCATCCATATACTCAAAGAGTTACTACTATCAAATGTAATAACTCTTTTTTTGTGCATATTTATTGACTTGGATATCTACAATATTTAAAATCAATAATTGGGTTTTTTAAGGAAGGAAAACATGAAAAAATTACTAACGTTATGTTTAAATCTCTTTTTTTTATTTAATAGTGTGAATAATCTAATAATTAACGCCGAAGAACCTGCACCTGATAGTGTAGATAATACTAATTTGATAACAGAAGAAACTGACTCTACAGGTGAAGAATCTATTTCTACAGTAGCCAGTTCTTCAATACAATTTATTTCTGCAAAAGAACTCAACACTCTTTTAAGTAGTATTAATGTCTCAGACTTATATTTTGGAACTAAAAATGATTACCCTGCTGTCGATTTTACGACTTATACAAAATACAATCTAATAAACAATTATGAACTTTATTACTACTTAGATCCTTCAACTGGATTATCAGAAGCCTATGTTATTTGTGATAACGACAAACAGATTGTTTTCCCAGAAAGCTGTCTGAGTATGTTTGCTACATTGAAAACACTTGAACAAATTCATTTTGATAATATCAATACAGAATACGTCACAAATATGCATGGGATGTTTGCTGACTGTAATAATTTGACTTATATTGACATTTCAAAATTTAATACTATAAATGTTAAAGATATGAGTTATATGTTCGCTAACTGTAGCAACATATCTTCTATAGATTTATCAAAACTTAATACAGAAAATGCCACTGATATGAATCATATGTTTTCTGGTTGTACGAATCTAATTTCGCTTGATTTATCAAAAATAACCACTCATAAAGTCACCAATATGAGTTATATGTTTACTAACTGTAGCAACTTACCTTCTATTGAGTTGTCAAACTTCAATACAGAAAATGTTACGGATATGAGTCGTATGTTTTGGGGATGCAAAAGTTTAACTTCTCTTGATTTATCTAATTTTAAAACTGCCAATGTTACAAACATGTGTTGGATGTTTACTGACTGCAGTAATTTAACTTATGTTGATATATCAAAATTTAATACTGAAAATGTTACAAATTTGGACCATATGTTTTACAATTGTGTAAATTTATCTACCGTTGATGTATCGAATTTTAATACCGATAAAGTAACTAATATGTTAGGTATGTTTTCTAATTGTCAAAACTTAGCCTATGTTGATGTATCAAAGTTTAATACTGAAAATGTTACGAATATGAGTTGGATGTTTGCAAGCTGTGGTAAATTATCTTCTCTTGATGTATCACATTTCAATACCGATAAAGTAACTAATATGGAAGGTATGTTTTCCAATTTAAATGTTACTTCTCTTGATTTATCCAGTTTTAAAACTGCTAATGTCACCAATATGGGGCGTATGTTTTTTAATTGTAAAAGTTTAAATACAATCTATGCAACTACAGATTTTATTGCGCCAAGTAATTCTGAAAAAATGTTTTATAGCTGTACTAGTTTAAAAGGCGAAAAAGACACAAAATTTAGTAGCAACAAAGTACATGATGATTATGCTCGCATTGATGGTGGCACTGATAATCCCGGTTATTTTTCAGTAAAGCATCCTGTTAAACCATCATTAAGTGAGGATACTTATACATATAACACAGATGAACAAACTGTTGGAATTACTGGATTTGACAAAAAAACTATGGATATTGAAGGTAATAAGGCTACTATTGTAGGCAACTATACTGTTATTGTTAAATCTAAAACTGGTAAATGGTCTGATGGCTCTACTGAACCTGTTACTTTTAATTGGTTTATTATAAAAGCTAATCCTTCTTATACTCTTCCAACTGGTTTAACTGCTGTTCAAGGTGACAAGTTATCTGATGTTACTTTACCTGACGGATGGGCATGGAACACTCCTGATTCTCAGTTAACTGATGCTGAAGCAAAAACTTACAAAGTAACTTTTACTCCTAGTGATACTAACAACTACAATGTTCTAACTGATATTGATGTTACTATTGATGTTGAAGCAGCTCCTAGTAAACCCACAAATAATACTTTAACCAAGAAACCTAATGGATGGGATGATGGTGGACCATTTACAACTGATAAATGTGGAAATGTATTTGATAGATGGAACAACAAGATATATGAAGCTAATGGTTGTAACGTTGGTGGATATAATCTAGTAAGAACATCTGTTAT
>JABLTN010053612.1_pt1 | contig 37158 bp, 33 predicted proteins | sample 7160141 | NCBI WGS metagenome assembly JABLTN01 (sample SAMN14651226, study PRJNA627086) | human gut metagenome | isolation source: feces | host: Homo sapiens | reverse complement strand
TTTTGCACAAATACAATCCCATACCAGTAGATTTTACAAATTTTCTACCATTTTTACCTGTATACCCTTTTTCAAAAGCTTTAATTACAGACTTTTCATCCATTCCAATTCCATTATCACATATTTTTAAAATAACGTCATTTCCTATATTCTCACTATATATTTTTAAAACACTTTCTTTCTTATCCATATATTTAATACTATTACTTACTATTTGACCTAAAATAAATTCTATCCATTTACTATCACAGGATACTATTTTATCAACATTCCTAATATCAACTTTAACCCGTTTTTCAATTAAAGTATTAGCATTTTTTCTAATTACAGCATTAATAGATTTCTTTAAATTAATTTCTTTAATCAAATAATCTTTTTCTACTGCATTGCTTCTTGCATAAAATAAAACCTGTTCTATATAATCCTCAACCTTTGTTACCTCTTCTCCTATACTTTCAGTAACTTCATTATCATTATTTTCAATAAGTAATTTACAAGTTGCTATAGGAGTTTTTATTTCATGTACCCAAAGCTCTATATATTCTTTATAATCATTGCTATTTCTAATAGATTCACTTATATCATCCTTCATTGATTTTGTTGCTTGACTTATAATTTCAAATAAAATTTTACCCTCTAAAAAATCTTCTTCAGTAGCAACATCACCAATAAAATACTTTTTATCCAATTCATCTAATCTCTTTAATAAACTACTATAATACTTACTTTTTCTTAAACAATCATAAATAAAAAAAGATATACTGGCTAAAAAATTCAAAATACATATTATAAAAATTGCATAGGAAGATACATTTAATCCAAACAATAAATAAGATGTAATAACTAAAACAATTATATTAATTATTATAAATATAACTTTATCTTTAAAATATTCTATAAAGCTCATATTAAAATATACCCCTGTCCCCTCTTTGTTTGAATATAATCAACAGCACCTATTTCTTCTAATTTTTTTCTTAACCTATTAATATTAACAGTCAAAGTATTATCATCTACAAATTCATCATCCTGCCACAAAGCTTTCATTAAATCATTTCTCGAAACAATCCTCTCTTTATTTTTCATTAATGTAAAAAGAATTTTACTTTCATTTTTTGTTAACTCACACTTTTTATTATCAAATGTCATTTCACTAGTAGACATGTTATATTTTAAACCCTTAAATTCGAAAACTTCACTATCTAAATTTTGATATGTTCTTCGAATAATTGATGCAATCCTAGCAAGTAAAATTTGAGTATTATAAGGCTTAGTTATAAAATCATCTGCACCTAAATTCATACTCATAAGCTCATCTACTTCACTATTTCTACTTGTAACTACTATTATTGGAACATTAGATTTCCTTCTTATTTCTCTGCATATATAATAACCATCATAATACGGTAAATTAATATCTAACAATATTATATCTGGCTCCTCCTTCAGGGAAATATCAACTATATTTTCAAAATCTGTGGAATAACTTGTTTCATAACCATATCTATTTAAAAATGTACTTAACTCTAACCTTATTTTCTCTTCATCTTCTATAATAAAAATTTTATTATTCATTTATAAAACCACCCCTTTTTCATAATTATATCCATAATTTCTAGCAAAGCACAATTATTATATTTATAAATTAATTTCTATGTTAAAATATTTATTATACTTTTTCTTTTATATTAATTTAAAGATGGGGTGAAACTATTATGAAAGCACTTATTTTGTATACAAACACAGGTGCCGGACATGCTTCTGCTGGAAAAGCAATTTGTAATGCACTTGATAACTTAAATATTAAGACTGTAGAAATAGATACCTTAAGCTTTGCAGGAAAAAACACATCTAAAAAAGTAGAAAATTCTTATGTTAGCATAGTAAAACATAGTCCTAGATTTTTTGGATCACTTTATAAAGCTGGCGTAAAAATTAGTAACCCTAAGATAAAATCTATAATTTACATTTTAAATTCTCTTTATGCAAATAAAATATATAATGTTATTACTTCTGAAAATCCAGATATAATTATTTGCACTCATATATTTTGTGCCCAAACAATTTCTTATTTAAAAAATAAATATCCATTTAACTCCATTACTGCTGCTATTATAACTGATTATACCTGTGCACCTTTTTGGGAAGAAACAAATTTAGATTATTTTTTTATTCCTCACAAAGATTTAATTAATGAATTTATTAGTAAGGGAATAGATAAAAATAAACTTCTGAGCTTTGGATTACCAGTACACTCCAAATTTAAACAACACAAATCTAAAGTTGCTGCAAAAAAAGAACTAAACCTTGATCCTAATATGAAACATATATTATTAATGGGTGGCAGTATGGGTGCAGGCAATATACTTGAAAGTACCAGAATCTTATCTGATAAACTACCTAACATTCAGGTTACGGTTATTTGTGGACATAATGAAGAATTATTTAAAGAATTTAATAAAGTAAAACTAAATAAAAATATTAATATATTATCTTTTACAGATTCTATTGATTTATTAATGGATGCAAGTGATATTTTAATTACTAAACCTGGTGGATTGACCACAACAGAAGCAATGACCAAAAATTTACCTATTATAATGATAAACCCAATTCCTGGCGTAGAATCTGCTAATTGTAATTTTTTTAAAAGTCATGGGATGGCACTAGCTTCTAATTCAGTAAATGAAACTTTATCTCTGTGTAAATCTTTATTAACTGACGATTCATTATGCAATTCTATTATTCAAGCACAAAAGAAAAATATTAACTTAAATACGGCTGATGATATTGCTAACTTTCTAATAAAACAAGCAAATCATAGGAGGGAATAACCTTGTTTTTTAGAGATATTTTATTAATTATTTTATCTTTTTTATCAGGATCTATTATGTATTCTTATTTAATTCCTAAATTAGTTAAAGGCATTGATATAAGAAAAATATCAGATGATATGAATCCTGGTTCAGGAAATGTTATTAAATATTGTGGAATACCTTTAGGAATACTATGTATAATTTTAGATTTATTTAAAGCTTTTATTCCTGTTTTTATTTCTATTAATTATTTTTATACAAGTAACATAGCAATTATTTTTATTGCAATTTCGCCAATTTTAGGGCATGCTTATTCACCATTTTTAAAATTTCAAGGTGGAAAGGCTATTGCATCTACATTTGGTTCATTTTTAGCATTATATCCTATAAGTTATGTTGCATTAATATTTGCACTCATATTAATATTTTTTAAATTTATTTTAACTATTAAACCAAACTCTAGTGTTATTTTAGTTAGTATTTTATTTTTAGATATACTAGTATTTGCTTCTAATTCCAGTATTCATATTAAATTAATAGTATTTTTATCATCAATAATTCTCGGGCATAAGCATAGGGTAAATAGAAATGACGGTGATATAACAATCTCATTATTTAATAAATACTGTAAAAAAATTCTTTATCATAATCAAATTACTTAGTAATAACTATATAATTTTTCTATAAAATAATGAGTAGCAGATTTAGATATTTTGATTACTAAATTTGCTACTCATTCTTTCATTACATTAACTTAAGATAATTAATTTATAACTCTATACTATTCACTTTTTTCTAATTTAGAAATCTGCTTTTCTCCTAAATCAGCTAACTCCTTAAATTGACTTATAGTTTCTTTAAGCCTTGGTAATGCTTCTTGTTTATATGAACTAATTGCATTTAATGCCTCTAAAGTATCAGAAAAGGCAGATTTTAAAGTATCTACAGAAATATTAGATTCAATTGATTGCCTTTGAATTTCTGCTCCTTGCTCCTTAAGCATTTTTGATGTTCCGCTAATTAAATCATTTGTAGTTTTATTTAATAAATCTATCTTTTTCAAAACTATTTTTTGATTATATAGTGCACTAGCAACTATTGTTGCAGTTCTCAAAGCAGATATAGTTACATTTTTAGCTCTATCAACACCTCTTATAAGCTCTTTATTATTTCTTCTTATAACTTCAATTGCTATTATCCCTTGCTGATTAACAACTATCATTTGCTGCATATCCATAATTCTTTGCCTTAAAGGAAATAATATCTCCTCCGAAACAAAACTAATTCTATCCGGATCATCATTATTAACTTTTGCTTTATTTAAGGCATCTGAAATCTCCTCATCCATCATTATTCCCATTTCTATTTCTTTAGCTAACTTTTTTGTTAAATCCCTCATAGATAACTCTTCTATTTCCAAAGTAGTATTATCATTTTTTAAGGTTATCTTACCTTTTTCCAAAGATTCCATGATATCATTAATAACATTATCAGCTTTTTGATACTTATCAAAATAAGTACGTATTGGATTTGCAACCCTTCCGAAAAATCCTTTTTTTGTGAAGTCTATCATACTTGGATCAAGATCTTTCATTGCCCTTTGTAATTCTGTTAACCCAATAGCAACTTCTCCTCCTTCATCTCCCATTTTAGATAGATTTTTTATACTTACTTCTAATAAGGCGTTTTTTTGAGATGATTTTTGCATAGTATCTAACCCAAATTCATCAATTGATTTTAAAATCAACTTTCTATCCTCTAATGAATCCATATCTAAATTCATAACTGCTTCTACATTATTATCGCTTAATACTTTTAACTTTTTTACTTCTTCTTTTTCTGGCTTTACAGCTTCTATAACCTCATTTTTAATTTCTTCGGTATCACATACATTCATTGAAAATCCCATGTTCTCCCCCCTATTTCTCTACATCTCTGCATTAAATAAACTTCCTAACTTATAAATAACATCATCAGAATCTGCATTAATACTTGTTGCCTCATTAATTGCAGAAATATTTTCTAACGCCTTAATATTTGCATTATATCCAATAGTATGAACTGGTATTTCAACTGCTTCTAGGATTTCTTTTATATCTTCTAAAGAATGTCCAATATTAGTTTCACCATCACTTAATACAAAAAGCATTAACTTAGTATCTGGATTCTTTTCCTTTTCTTCTAAAAGCATTTTAACAGCTACAGCAATTCCATCAAATGTTGCTGTTCCTCCTCCAGCATCCATATCTTGTACAGCTCCAGTAAATAGTGATCTTTGATTTAAATCGAACTTTCCTATAGGAAGATTAATATTAACATCATTTGAATAAGTTACTAACCCTATAGAATTTTCTTCTCCTATATATTGTGATCCATTCAACAATGATTTTTTTAGCTCATTTAATGGTTCACCCTCCATGCTTCCAGACACATCTGCCACAAAAACTGCAGCTATAGGCTTATTACTATTTTTGTTTTCCTTCCATAGCTTTTGAGCCTGTATTATTACATCTCCTTCTAACTCTCCAATTTCACATTTATAATCTTCTAAGTTATTAAATCCATATTCTGTAGCTAAATCTTGATATTTTTCTCCTTTATAAAATTCAATGAATCTATTTAATATTTCTTTCTTTTCTTCAGATAAATTTCCAACTGCATATAATGGACTATCATGTCTATACCCAAATGGTGTAAATACATAATCTGCTTTTAATTCTGGTGAATTTATATATGTTTGATATTCCATAATAAATCCATCTAAAATACCTGATTCAGCAGAATTTCTTAATTGAAGTGTTGTATATGCTACTAATGGTATATTAGTTTGAAATTCATTAAAGCCCTCAATTGCTTTTTCACTTAATGGATCACTTGAATCAAATGTGCTTAATGTTGATACTAAAAAATTTAATCCTGTTGCACTTGCAAATGGATTTGTATATCCCATATTTATTTCTCCATTAGCAACAGCCTCTGTAACATTCTTCAAGTTAATTGAACCATACTTTTCTATTAACTCATCATACTTTTCCTTAGACATAATAATGCCAGCCACATTTCCAACCATTTTTTCATCATATAATTCAATTGTCTTGCCATTGGCTTTTACCATTTCTCCCCATAGCTCATTTGATGGATTATACGCATCTGGTAAATATTTCTCTGAAACTATATAATCCATTCCAAGCCCTGATGCTACTTGCCTTATCTTAACTGAAACAGTTTTCCCATTCACTTCTATTCCTGCCTCATTAAAATCATTAGCTACATCTATTAACCAACTATCCTTTCCAGTACCAGTTTTCTCACCTGTAGAAAATATTTCAATATAAGTGTCAGTAGTATTCTCAACTTGTGCTGGATACTTTTCAATATCCGGAATAGTATCTTTTACATCCTCAACGCCTAAATCTATGGCTGCTTTTCTAGGTTCTATTTCATTAATATCAATATCTTTACAAATCTTATTCAACTTATCAGTTGCATTTTCTTCAGATATAGCTTCTTTACTTTTTCCCCAATTTTTAGTTAAAGTTATTCCGCCATAAACTAATCCAAAAATTACAATAGCCATAACTATCAAAATACCTGCAAGTTTTCCACTTTTCTTACCACCCACTAATCCATACCCCCTACTTCTTTTATTTATCTACTTATAAAATTTTATTTTATTAATTAATTCATCAACATCCTTAATTGCACTCATATTTTCTAACTCTCCATCTTCTAAACTATTAAATTTTGATAACTCAAAAAGAAATTTATCTAATTTCAATAAAATCTCCTCATTATCTTCTATAGAATCTTTCACAAAAAATATATATTCATCAAACATATCTTTTTTCTGCTCTTCTATTTTTCCATTAAGTTTCCCATTTTTAATGTCCTTTTTTATTTTTTCATATTCTTGTTCATCAAAAATATTTATTTTATTGATAACACTCTTTATATTTATATAAAAAACATCTCTTACTTCAGTTATTGTCTTTTTAAATTTTATATAACTCATTTCATTTACAGTAAATTTTTGCAATAGTATATCATCTATTTTTTCTTGCTTTTTGTCCATTCTTTCTATTTGTTCTAATAAAATATCAATATCCTTTGAAAAAACTCTTTTACTGCTATTCTCCTTTAATGCTTCTATGTAATCTTCACTATCATCTAATTTAGAAATATCAATTTCATTATCTTCTTTTATTAATATTTTGTAATTTCCAATAATGAAAATAATAAAGCTCATTATGATTATTGTTATACCTATTGATGTTTGAAATATATTAATAAAATCTATTTTAATATTAAATAATCCTGGTGAAAAAATAATAATATTAAGCATTACAATTGCAATATTCAATCCTAGTAATGAACTTATTCTTTTAACCTTCAAATTGCAACACCTCTTTTTTTCGTTTTTTATATTAAAATATATTCTCTTTTATGCGTGAATATTTATTTTTATAAAAAAACTCTACTCTAAAAATAATTGCCCTCTTTATGATTTCAAATAATATTTATAATTTTTATAAATATGCTTATCTAAAAACAAAAAAGTCCTATATTAAGGCTTAACTTATATTCAACCTTAATATAGAACTTAATTTTTTATCTAAATGCAGATGGAGATATCCCGTAATACTTTTTAAATAATTTACTAAAATGATACGCATCATTATATCCAACTCTTTGAGCTACCACTTTAATAGGAATACTTTTATCTTTTAGTAAATCTTCTGCTTTTGATAATCTTATTTTAATTAAATGATTTATTGGAGAATCTCCAATCTCTTCCTTAAATATCTTTGAAATATAAACAGGACTTAAATACATATTCTTAGATATCTTGTCCAATGAAATATCACACATATAATTTTCATTCATATAATCAATAATTTCCCTAACTATATTTTGTTTTTCAGATGATTGAAATGAACAATTATATTCATCTTCCTGCTTTTCTTCGCTTTCAAATTCCCTACATAAAATAATCAACAATTTCATTACTAAAGATTTAAGTACTAATGGATATCCCACCCTTTTCATTTTTTCCTCTTTAATAATTTCATCACAGCACTTTAAAAATTCATTTTCATATTTTTTTAATTTTATTACAGGGCCTACTCCTTTATTATCTATGTAATTCTCTCTTATATCACTCAATTTAAAATTATGAACACCTATGTGCAATTGAGTATATTTAGAATACTCACCAGGTGTCTCCATATGATATAATCCTGGATTTGAAATTAATACTTCCCCTTTTTTTATCGTATAATTATTACCATCAATACAATAGTCAGCTACTCCAGATGTTACTATTGACAACTCTAAAAAATCATGACAGTGATACTTAAATTCCCAATGATTATCACTTCCATTTAAACTTGCTTGAAAAGCAAATAATACTTCTGGATTATATTCCTCTGTTCCTCTACCCCATTCAAACATTTCTTTCTCCTTGTCTCATAAACTTCATTATAATTATAACTTTATATAATAATATACATCAATAGTTTAAGATATCACATTTCATTTTTATACCTAAAATTATAATCTATATAAGGAAATTATATTGAATAAAAACGGAGGTAACTGTTATGGAAAGTTTAAAATGGATAATTGGGTATTTAAAATACCACATTCCCAAATACAGTATTGCATTAATTTTAGTATTAATAACTTCACTATTAAGTATGATTAATCCTTTCCTAGCTGGAGATATAGTTGATAGGGTTTTAAATGGAAATGAAAAGAATATATTAATTCCTATTCTAATCATTATGCTAGTTGTTGTTGTAATAAAAGGAATACTTACTTATACGTATCAAATGATTTTTGAAAGAGTATCACAAGACATACTTCTTAATATTCGTAAAGATTTATATTCTAAATTATTAAAATTAGATTTTGACTATTATAATAATACCAAAACTGGTGATATTATGGCTAGAATGACTGGTGATACCGATGCACTTCGTCATTTTATAGCATGGGTTGTATATAATATTTTATCAAATTTAAGCGTATTTATATTTGCAATTATTTCAATGGCTATTGTAAGTCTCCCTTTAACTCTATTTATGCTTGCTATTTGTCCTATAATTGCAATAATAACTATAAAAATGGGAGTTCAAATTTCTCCTACTTTTTATAATATAAGAGAAGCTTATTCAAGGCTTAATTCTGTTACTCAAGAAAATATAAGTGGTAATAGAGTTGTAAAAGCCTTTAGTAGAGAAGATTATGAAATAGAAAAATTTAATAAAGAAAATTTGAATTATAAAGAAAAAAATATGGATACTACCAAAATTATAGGTAAATATATGCCTGTATTAGAATACTTATCAAGCTTTTTATCAATAATAATGATACTGGTTGGAGGTATTTTAGTAATTAATAAATCTATGACATTAGGTGATTTAGTCATATTTAATGGATTACTTTGGGCATTAAATAACCCTATGAGAATGGCTGGATATTTAATTAATGATACAGAAAGATTCATAGCTTCTTCAATTAAAATAAGGGAATTATTAAATACAGAATCAAATATTAAAAACTCTAAAGCTCCTGTTAAATCAGAAAGAATTCATGGTGATATTTTATTTGATAACGTTTCTTTCAACTATGGAGATACTGCAGCCCTAAAAAATGTTTCTTTTGAAGCTAAGTGTGGACAAACTATTGGAATAATAGGGCCTACTGGAGCTGGTAAATCTACTTTAGTAAATTTAATTTGTAGATTTTATGATGCAACAGAAGGTGAAGTTTTAATTGATTATACACCAATAAAGAATATAGATATCAAGCAATTGAGATCTTCAATAGGAATGGCAATGCAGGATATATTTTTATTTTCAGATACCATTGAAGGTAATATAGCTTATGGTAACCCATCAGTATCTCTAGATAAAGTTAAAGATATTGCTAAGCTTTCAGAAGCACATGGATTTATCTCTGAAATGCCTGAAGGTTATGACACAATTATTGGTGAAAGAGGTGTAGGTTTATCAGGTGGACAAAGACAAAGAATATCTTTAGCTAGAGCCTTAATAACTAATCCTTCAATATTAATCTTGGATGATACAACCTCTGCTGTTGATATGGAAACAGAATTTAAAATTCAAAAAGAAGTTAATTTAAATAATCCAAATAGAACTAATTTTATAATTGCTCACAGAATATCTTCCGTTAAGTCTGCTGATTTAATATTAGTTCTTGATAATGGTCGAATTATTGAAAGTGGCACACATGATTCATTAGTTAATAATAAAGGATACTACTATGAAGTATATAAGACTCAGTTTGGAGACTTTAATTTATCTAAGGAGGTAATATAAATGGCTAGAAATAAATATGATATTGATGAAGAGTTACAAGAAGGTTTTAACTTCTCTCATCTTAAGAGACTTACAAAGTATATGAAACCATATAAAAATAAAATTACTATATCAGTTGTATTAATGTTAATTTCAAGCTTTGTTTCACTTCTTGGGCCCTACTTAATAAAAATAGCTTTAGATGATATTATACCATCTGGTAATCTAATAAATTTAATAATTTTATCACTCATTTATGCATTATCACTTATATTAGTTAGTGCTTTTATGAAGCAACGTATACTTACAATGGGTGAGGTTGGACAAGATATTCTTGTAGATATGAGAAATGATTTATTTGTTAATTTGCAAACTCTTCCATTTAGTTATTACGATAGTAGACCTCACGGAAAGATTTTAGTAAGAGTTGTGAATTATATTAATTCATTAAGCGATTTATTGTCTAATGGATTTGTTAATTTAATTGCTGATACTGTAACTCTTTTAATTACTATTATATTTATGTTTTGTTTAGATTATAAACTTGCATTAGTTAGCTTAATTGCTTTACCAGTTTTAATTGCTGTTATGATGTCTCTAAAAAAAGCACAAAGACTTGCTAATCAAAAACTAAGTTCTAAACAATCTAATATGAATGCCTATGTACATGAAAGTATAAATGGAATTAAAGTAACACAATCATTTTCTCGTGAAGAAGAAAATATGAAAATTTATGAGGATGTTTGTAAACAATATAGTGATTCTTGGATTGATTCAGTTAAATTAAATTTCTTGGTTTGGCCATCTATAGATATTATTTCGGTTGCTTCTATTTCTTTAATTTATTTATTTGGTATTTTAATATTTGATTCATCAATCAAGGTAGGGGTACTAGTAGCATTTATCGGATATGTGTGGAGATTTTGGGCTCCTATAACTAATATAGGTAACTTTTATAATACAATAATAAATGCTATGGCTTATTTAGAAAGAATCTTCGAAACAATGGATGAAAAACCATTAATACATGATGAACCTAATGCAAAGATTCTTCCTTCAATTGAAGGTCATGTTGAATTTAAAAATGTAACTTTTATGTATGAAGAAGATAATCCTATATTAAAAAATATTGATATGAACATTAATAGTGGTGAATCTATAGCTCTAGTTGGGCCTACTGGAGCAGGTAAAAGTACTATTGTAAGCTTAATAAGCAGATTTTATGATATTAATGAAGGTGAAATTTTAATTGATGGTATTAATATTAAAGACGTAACTTTAAAATCTCTTAGACAACAAATGGGTATTATGCTTCAAGATTCATTTATCTTCTCCGGAACTATAATGGATAATATTCGTTATGGTAAGCTTGATGCAACTGATGAAGAAGTTATTGAAGCTGCTAAAATAGTACAGGCTCATGAATTTATAATGGAATTTGAAAATGGATATTACACTGAAGTTAATGAAAGAGGTTCAAGGCTTTCTGTTGGCCAAAGACAACTTATATCATTTGCAAGAGCATTACTAGCTAATCCTAGAATCCTAATATTAGATGAAGCAACTTCTAGTATAGATACTCAAACAGAACTTCTGCTTCAAAAAGGATTAGATGAATTATTAAAAGGAAGAACTTCCTTTATAATTGCTCATAGATTATCTACAATTAAAAATTCTTCAAGAATAATGTATATAGATGACGGACGTATTGTTGAATGTGGTACTCATGATGAATTAATGTCATTAAAAGGACATTATTACAACCTTTATCAATCACAATATGCTCTTTTAAAAGAAGCAATTTAAAGATAGTTAATAGTGATAAGTTAATAGTTAATGAATAAATTTAGCTTGAGCTGAATTTAGGAGAAATACATTTTAGAAACTCCATAAGGAGTTTCTACCTTAACTCTTAACTATTAACTATTAACTCTTAACTAAATCAGTGTATTATTAATTTTACTCCAAAATATCCAAAGGATATCAAAACGGTATTCCATATGCTAATTCCGAGTGATGAGTATAATACAAACCCCCAAAAATCTGTTCGAACAACTCCTGATACTAATGATATTAATGTTCTTATTACCGGTATTAATCTACAAATAAAAACCGCTTTATTACCATACTTTTTAGAATAGCTTAATATCTCTTTAGTATATTTTTCGGTTTTAGGTGCTTTTTTATTAAACCATTCTAGAATCGGAGTTCCTATGTAATAACCTATGATATAAAAAGCTATACTTCCAAACACAGCAGCAGCTATAGATATTAAAATTACTAGAAATAAACTATTTTTTGTTTCTGCTACAAAAGCTCCTATTGTAGGCATAACTACTGTAGCAGGAACACCTGGACAATTTAGATGTTCTAAAAAAATAACTATAAATAAAAAAATAAGTCCATATTTAGAAAAATACTCTAATACAATGCTAGTCCCCATTACATACTCTCCTCTTTATTGGAGTTTTTAAATAATTATTATATTAATATGTTAACTTTCTACCATATATACTTAGAATATTTTATTTTGAACTGTAATTATAAATTTTTTCTTAATTATTTTATGTTATCGATTTCACGTTGTTGGAATATTTATATATTAGTTGTATAATAATCTATGATTTAATAGTAAATTAACTTTTTTTTACAAATATTTAACTTTAAAACAATCATAGGGGGATTTTTATATGAAACTTTCTTTTACCGAGCAGTCGAAACGCTCATTTTTGAAATTTTTATTTGCTCCATTAATTATTAACTTTATTATTGAGCTTTGTAGTAGAAGAAACCTACTAGATACTTTTGGATATATCTTTGGTTCTCCATTAGTATTTTTATATAATTCGTTAATTATTTTATCAACTTTATCAATAGTACTATTATTTAAGAGAAGAACTTTCTTCTTCACATTAATTACAACTATTTGGATTGGTTTTGGTGTGACAAATGGTATTATATTAAGTAATAGAGTTACACCATTTACAGCAACTGACTTAACTCTTGCAGAATTTGGACTAGGTATTATTTCTAAATACTTATCTCCTTTCATGACAAGCTTAATTAGTGTTTTCTTAATAGTATTAGTAATAGGAATTGTAATTTTATTTTTCAAAGGACCAAAATTTAAAGAAAAAATTAATTATAAAAGAAATATTTTAATTGTTGCTGCAGCATGGACAATTTTATTTGGATCAACTAAGCTTGCAATAACTACAAATGTTATATCTTCTTATTTTGGTAATATTGCATTTGCATATTTAGATTATGGTTTTCCTTATTGTTTTGCAAATACTTTATTTAACACAGGTATTGATAAACCTAATGATTACTCAGAAGAAAAAATGGCAGCTATTTCGGATTTAATTACTACTAAAGATACAACTAATGTTGCTACTACAACTGAAACTAATAATGATGATATTTTATTAGCTAGTACTGAAGGTGGATTAAATCAAGATGAAACTGAGAAAAAACCTAATATAGTTATGGTGCAATTAGAATCATTCTTTGATCCAACACTAGTGAATTTTTTAGAATTTTCTCAAGATCCAGTTCCTAACTTTAGAAGTCTTATGGAAAACTATCCATCTGGATACGTAACAGTTCCATCTGTTGGTGCTGGTACAGCAAATACTGAATTTGAAGTTCTTACTGGAATGAGCCTAAAGTTCTTTGGACCTGGTGAATATCCTTATAAAACTATTCTTCAAGAAAGTACTGCTGAAAGTATAAATTATGACTTAAAAGATTTAGGTTATTCAACTCATGCTATTCATAATAATAAAGGTACATTCTATAATAGAAATTTTGTATTTTCACAATTAGGATTTGATACTTTTACTTCATTAGAATATATGGAAGTTGAAGAATTTACTGCAAAGGATTGGGCAAAAGACTTTTATTTAACTGATGAAATATTAAAATCGCTTGACTCTACAGATGGTTCAGATTTCGTTTATACAATTTCTGTACAAGCCCATGGTGATTATCCTAAAGAGCAAGTATTAGAAAATCCAATAATTACAGTTGGTGGTTTACCTGATGAAGGAACTACTAATGCATTTACTTACTATATAAATCAACTTTACGAAGTAGACCAATTTATAGGTCAATTAACAGAAGCTCTTTCTCAAAGAGATGAAGATACTGTATTAGTATTATTTGGGGATCATTTACCTACTCTTGGATTTAAAGATGAAGATTTAGATAATGGTTCTATATTCCAAACTGAATATGTTGTATGGAGTAACTTTGATCTTGAAAGAGAAGATGAAGATTTAACAGCTTACCAATTAACAGCTTCAGTATTAGACAGCTTAAATATTGATAGTGGTGTTTTAACTAAATTCCACAACCAATTTAAAGATTCAGAAGATTACCTATCTGATTTAAAATTATTACAATATGATATGCTATATGGTGAAAAATATATTTACGGTGGTGAAAATCCATTTATAGCTACAGATTTAAAGATGGGTACTTATGATATTACTATAACTAATGTTTATGAAGAAGATGGTAACTTAATAGTAAAAGGTGAAAACTTCAATAAATACAGTAAAATTTATATCAATGAGCAATATACAAAAACTGTTTTTGTTGATGAAAACACATTAATGGCACAAAATATTACCTTAGAACCTGATTCATCAATCGTTGTAACTCAACGTACTAGTGGTGGTGGAAAATTAGGCTCTACAAATACTTTTACTTATACAGTTGATGATGGAGATGTAATTGAAGTTCAATAATATAATTTTAGGGATGTATCAAAATATTTTGATACATCCCTATTTTATTTTTATTATAAACCAGATTCCTCTTTTAATACCTTTAATTCTTCTTCAGTTATATTTCTCCATGTTCCATACTCAATATCATCTAATTTAATATTCATTATTCTTATTCTCTCAAGCTTAATTACCGTATATCCAAAAGCTTTAGTCATTCTTCTTATTTGCTTATTTAAGCCTTGAGTTAAAATTATTTTAAAAGTATTATTATTTATTTTTTCAACTTTACATGGCCTAGTAATTACATCTCCTATGTCAACTCCATCTGCCATTTTTCTGATAAAATCATTATCAAAATCCTTATCAACCGTAACTACATACTCTTTTTCATGTAAATTATCTGACTCTAATATTTTATTTGCAAGTACACCATCATTAGTCATTATTATTAATCCTTGAGATTCCTTATCCAATCTTCCAACAGGAAATATATATTGATCATAATTCATATAGCTAATTATATTATCTTTAACTTCTTCAGCAGCTGTACAAGTTACCCCTACTGGCTTATTTAATACTATATAAACCTTATCCTTAGACTTAACTTTTTGTCCATCTAAAAATATTTCATCTTCCTCTTCTACCCATTGCCCAGGCTCACATAAAACACCATTAACTACAACTCTTTTTTCTTCAATTAATCTATTAGTTTCTCTTCTAGAGCAAATACCCAAATTACTGAAAAGTTTATTTATTCTCATTAATTAATCTAATCCTTCCTAAATTTATCTTACGACTTATAACACTATTATAAATAATACCTATGCTTAAATAAAATGACAAGTAAAATAAAAGATAGTAACTATAATCTTATATACATAATAATTACACATTCACAATATTATTTATCCTAATATCTATAAAAAAAGTGGCTTTCGCCACACAATATAATAAATAGGTAAAAGTTAAAATATACAGATAAAACACTATTTTATCTTTTCTAGCCTTTACCTATTCTTATTATCTATTGTCCATTGCCTTTTCCCTATTATAAGGTTCTGCATGAATATTAATTTCTTTTATATAACTCAAATTAGCTATTATATTTTTCTCTAAATTATCAGCAATTTCATGTGCTTCTTCTAAACTTTTAGATTTATCAATAAAAATACTCATATCAATATAAGCAACTGACCCATATTTTCTTGATTTAAAATCCTTAATTCCATAGATTTTATCATCAGTACTTATTATATCTTCAATCTTAACTATATCCCTTTTATTAATCGAACTATCCATTAATTCTGCACATGCTGATTTCAAAATATCTATACCAACCTTAACAACAACTATAGCAACTATAATAGATGCAATTGGATCTAATACCTTAAACCCTAGCATTGCACCTCCTATCCCAATAAACGCAGCTATAGAAGATAATGCATCCGATCTATGATGCCATGCATCAGCCTTTAACGAAGAAGAGTTAATCTTATTTGCTACTCTTATAGTAATTTGATATTGATACTCCTTAACACCTATTGAAATTAAAGCTACTATAAGTGGTAAAACACTAGGCACTTCAATTGTATTAATATTAAACAATTCAATAGCTCCATTATATCCTATTTCTAAGGCCACAATTATAAGTACCGCTGCTAAAATAAATGATACTAAACTTTCAGCTTTCTCATGACCATATTGATGTTCTTCATCCCTTGGTTTTCTAGAAATTTTGTTACCTATAAGAATACCAATTGAAGTTATAATATCAGAAGCTGAATGTAGCCCATCTGCAATTATTGCAGATGAATTTCCAATAAATCCAGCTACTATCTTCATTATTGTTAATCCTATATTAAGTAAAATCGATAATATTGTTACCTTATTCGATTCATCATATCTATTCTTCATTGTTATCACTCCATTATCATTTGATAGAATTATTATATGTTTTACATCCATAAGTGTACACATTTTCTCTTTGTTAATTATTATCAATTGATAATTAAACAGCTTCATTGATATCAAAAAATTACAAGGAGTAATTAATTACTCCTTGCACTATTTTTAATATACAAACTCTAAATTTTCTTTTATATTAAAGAAATCTGAATAATCTATATCAAATAATGGTTTTTTAACCTTTGATACATTAATATTTTCCTTAATCAATTGAGTTAAAACTCCTGCATATGATAAATCACCTTGAATTATTGCCCCATAAATACATCCATCTTTATAAATTATCTTTTTATAATCATCTCCATTTTTATCTATAACTTCTTCATAACTATCATCTGGCTTATTTACAACTCCAAGGGACATAGTTGGAAGTCCTAAAAAACTCATAGTATTTTTACTTCCAAAGAAATCATTCATAAATGCAACTTTTCCACTCATATTACTTGCAGCTATAATGCCTTCCTTAACAGCTGTTGGCCAAATAGGATTTCTTCCACTTATATCCCCAGCTGCATATACATCTTTTGCATCAGTTTCTCCCTTTTCATTTATTATTACTCCAAACTTATCGCAGGTTACTGAAGTTCCCTCTAAAAATTTAACATTTGATCTAACACCAGTACAAGCTATTACAAGCTCACATGGTATCTCTTCTCCTGTATTAAGCCTTAATGCTACTGGATTTTTATTATCATCTACTATTAATTTTTCAGCTTTTACACCAAATTTTAAATTTACTCCCCTATCTTCAAGAAGTCTTTCATATCTATTTGCTGCATATTTATCTAATTGAAGTGGAAGTATTCTATCTCCCATTTCAACAAGTGATAAGTTTATATCATAATCAATTATTCCAGATAAAGCATCTATACCAACTAATCCTCCACCTAAAACAACAACATTCTTAACTTTATTTGCAACTTCTTTTATTTTAAGAGCATCTTCTAAATCTCTAAGTCCTACAACATTATTAGCTTCCCTTAAATTTTCTATTGGTGGTATAAATGAATATGCCCCTGTTGCTAATAATATTTTTTCATACTTAATTTCTTGCCCATCATCTAAAGTCACACTATGCTCTTCAGGCTTTATTTTAGTTACTTCTTTTCCTTTAATCCATTTTATATTGTATTTATCAAAAAATTCTCTTGGAGTAAAATCTAAATCTTCTACGGTTCTTCTTCCATCTAAATAATGATGTAAAATACATCTAGAATAAACATGTTCATCTTTTGAAATTAAAATAATTTCTGCATCTTTATTATATTCTCTTAAAGTTCTAGCACCATTAATTCCTGCTGCTGAAGCTCCTACTACTACATATGCCATTAATCCTCTTCTACCTCCTCTAATGTTAAAGCTGCCATTGGACATCTTGCTACACATTGTGGATAATTTTCCTCTGTTGACCTACACATATCACATTTCATTACTTCCTTATCTGTTGCACTATCCATCTTTAATACTCCATAAGGACATGCCATTATACACATAAAACAACTAGCACATCTTGATTTATCATATAAAACTAATCCTGTTTCATCATCCCTTCTCATTGCACCAGTCATACAAGTATAAACACACTCCGGCTTAGAACAATGCCTACAATATATTGGAGCATATCTTCCCTCACTATTGATAGTAATTCTACCTCTTGTATCACCACCATGTGCAACTTTACAAGCAGTAGTGCATGTTAAACATCCTATACATTTTTTTCTATCTATTTTTATTCTCTTCATATCTCTCACCTAGCCAATCTTTTCTATTTTTACAGGTACATATTTAAAGTTAGGTTCTTTTGAATATGTGTCAAATATTGAAGGCAAAAGTGAATTGGCTTCTATATAGTGCATAGGTGCATAAATTTGATTTTTCTTAACAGTTCTTGATAGCTTAACAAGGAAATCATTACTTATTCCATTTGGAGAAGATATTCTAACTATATCATTTTCCTTAATATTTAATTCTTCTGCTAATTCATTATTAATATTTACGTAACCTCTATGAGGCACAATTGCACTTACATCATTTATTTCACGTGTTCTTGTTTGTGTATGCCATTGGCCTACTGTTCCTCTTCCAGTATTAAATAAATAAGGATATTCTTCGCTTGGTTCTATTGGTACTTGCGCTACATCTTCATACATAAACTTTGCCTTTTTACTAGGTGTAAAATATTTATTATCTTCAAATAATCTTCTTTCATCTTCTTTAATTTCTTCACCTTTTCTACAAGGCCATTGTACTCCTCTAGAATCCTTTAAAGAATCATAATCTACACCAGTAATATCACATGGCATTCCTTTTGAACACTCTTTCATTAACTCAAAAGCCTCTCTAGGAGTTTTCCATTTATCTAGAAGTTTACCCATTCCTAAAGCCTTCCCTACTCCAAGCATAATATCATAATCTGTTAATTCATTATCCTTCTTTTTAAGTACTGGGTTTAATTTTGATAATCTTCTTTCTGTATTTATTATTACGCCTTCTTTTTTTAATCCATTTGCTGAAGGTAATAATAAATCACAGTAATGAGCTGTTTCAGTATCAGCATAAATATCTTCTACTACCAAAAAGTCTATCTTTTCAGCAGCTTTTTTAAACTCTAAATTATTAATCCATGAACTTAATGGATTAGTTGCAACAACCCATAAAGCCCTTATTTCTCCCGAATTTATTTTATCTATAATTACGTTATAAGGTAAAGTTGGCTTTGTAGGTAGCATTTCTTCATCCATATCTAACACTTCTGCTATACGCTTTCTTCTTGCTGGATCGCTATACTCTCCACCGCCATAAAATCCTGTTGTATTGCTAAATAATCTTGATCCCATTGCATTACATTGCCCTGTAATTGAATTAGCCCCTGTTCCTACTCTACCTATATTTCCTGTCATTAATGCGATATTTATTATTGCTTGAGCATTTCTTACTGCTTGATATCCTTGATTTATTCCCATAGTCCACCAAAGTGATACTCTTTCACCTTCATGAATTATTTTTGCAAGCTCTAACATCCTCGCACTAGATATTCCTGTTTGGTCTTCTACCTTATCTAAAGTAAAATCTTTTACCTGTTCTTTAAAGCCTTCAAAATCCTCAGTATACTTTTCTATGTACTCTTTATCAATCCAATCTTTTTCTATTAATATATTTGCTAAAGTGTATAAAAATGTTAAATCACTCTTAGGTTTTATATCATACCAAATATCACAATTTGTTACTGTTTCTGATCTTCTTGGATCAACTGCAATAAGTTTAGCATTACGTTTATTCTTTCTTACTCTACTCCAAAGAATTGGATGACATACTACTGGATTGGACCCTATTAATATAATTACATCTGATTCTTCTAAATCTTTTAATGTGTATGGTGGTGCATCAAAACCAAAACTTTGTTTATATGCTACTACTGATGTTGCCATACAAAGTCTAGTATTACCATCTCCATTTCCACCTAAAAAGTTTCTTCCTATATGTCCAATTAGGGCCATTTCTTCTGTTGCTAATTGTCCTGTACTTATAAATGCAAAGCTTTCTTTTCCATATTTACTTTGAATATCTAAAACTCTATCTGCAAAAAGTTTAAATGCTTCATCCCATGAAATTTGTTTCATAAGTCCATCTTCACCTCTCATTAGAGGTAATACAGGATTGTGAACTTTTGTATTTTGCTTATCTAAGTTTAACCCCTTTGTACAGCAAAAACCTTCATTTACCGGATAATCTTTTGTAGGGACAACTTTTTTTATTTCATCATCTTCTACATGAAAATCTAGATTGCATGCTATAGAGCAATAGTTACAAGTTGATCTTATTACTTCCATTTAAAACACTCCTTACTTAAGTATAAATAATAAAATATTTACATATCATTAAGCCATTAATTAACTAAACAATAATTAATAATTTTGTTTTTGATATTATTTTATTTCCTCATATAATGCACTCCTGCCCAATTTACATTTTCACTAACTTCAGCTATTTCTGGTAAGTTAACTCCATCTAGAGCCCATTTCTTATATTCCTTATATCCAACTCTGTCAACAATATACCCAATATGCTCTTTTCCATAAGGTGCATCTGGACTTATATATTCCCTAACAAATTTATAAGTATTATCTATAACTTTTAAAACAGTATCTTCATCAGCCCATTTTATAAAATCTTCTGCAATTCTTGGATTTGTTTTCCCAGTTCTACCCATAATAACAATTCTATAATACTTTTTAGGACTTCTGGTCCATGCGTTGTTAGGACATGCTAAAACACATTCTCCACAACCAATACACTTACTTGGATCTCTTACAACTTTATAATTCTTTGCACTTAATGCTGTAGTTGATACTTGTTTACATTTCTTTACACAGGCCCCACAAGATATACACCTATATGAATCATAAACTGGCAAACACATTCCTATTATTCCTATATCATGCATTCTAGCTTTTATACAATCATTAGGACATCCTGTTGCTGCAATTTTTACATGTAAGTCATCGGGATAAACCATATCTTCAATTTTTCTTGCTAATTCTGTTGTATTATACTGAGCCTTAGGACAAATATTATTTCCAATACAAGAAGTTATATTTCTTGTACCTGCAGAAGGATATCCTGATCCCTTATGCTTTTGATTAGTACCCATATTATCAATAATAGGTTGAAGTGCTTCATTTACTTCATCCATACGCTCCATTGGAATTCCTAATACTTCAAATCCCTGTCTTGTTGTAACATGAACCCTTCCATCTCCATATTTATCAGCTAAATCAGCAACTAATTTTAATGTATCTGTACGAATTGATCCTCCTGGAATTCTGATTCTTACTGCTGTCATATATTTATTTTTAGTTATTCTAAATGCATTTTTCATGGTCTTTCTTGTATTTAAATCATGTATAAGTGCCATAGCCTATCCCTCCTAATCATATAATGTCTTTCCAAAAGCATAATTAAATACTGGTCCATCTGTACATATATAAGTAGTATCCATTCTACAATGGCCACATTTTCCTAATCCACAACACATTTTTCTTTCATATGAAACCCAAATATTATAATCCTCTATACCTATCTTTTGGAATTCTGCTATTGTAAATTTCATCATCATTGGAGGTCCTACAATTACTGCTGAAACACTTTCTTTATCCTTTATTTTAAGCTCTGGTATATATTTAGTTACAAGGCCTACATCGCCATCATAATTCTCTTCAGCTTTATCAACTGTTAATATAACATTAAATTTTGACTTCCATTTTTGTATATCTTCTTTAAATAAAACATCTTCAGGAGATCTAAATCCACAAACTAATGTTACACTTTTACATTCATCTATATTTTCATAAAAATATTCCAAAATCCCTCTAACTGGAGCTAATCCACTTCCCCCTGAAACTATTATTATTTCTTTATCCTTATAATTTTTAATTTCAAAACCATTCCCATATGGTCCTCTTAATTGTATACTGTCTCCTATATTTAACTTAAATATCTCTTCTGTAACCTTACCAACTTCTCTAATTGTAAAATCTAAATATTCATCACTAAATCCTGATACTGATATTGGTGATTCCCCATATTTAGGCATTGAAATTTCAAAAAATTGTCCTGGATTTATTTCATCACATTTTCTATTTACTCTAAAGGTCCATTCTTTTGGAGTATGCTTTATAATATCTAAAATTTTCACTTTATAAGGAATATACTCATTTACCATCTTCTAATCCTCCCTTTGCTTACTTTTAACAAATTGAGTTACTTTATTCATAGCAGTTGATATTGATATATATTGAGGACATACATCATCACATCTTCCACATCCTATACACATTTGTGGTCCAAATCTTTCACCATAATCGTACATTTTATGCATCGTTCTATATCTCATTCTATCTCCATTTCTTACTCTAACATCATGTCCTCCAGCCATTAAAGAAAATCCTGGTATTTGACATGATGCTCCAACTCTCCTTCTTTCACCACATCTTGCATTATCCTGACTCACTACATCTTGCATCGTATAGCAGGAACATGTTGGACAAGAAAGATTACACCTCCCACATGCTATACATCTATAATCATATTCTCTCCAAAGCTCTGCTTCTGCTACCTCTAAAGGATTTAATTCTTCTGGCAATGTTACTTTTACTTCATTAGAGGATACAAATTCAATATTAAAGTCTGTTTCTGTTCCTACAAAAATATCTTTAAACTCATCATCCTTAACATCTATATAAACATCACCCTTATCAACCTTAATTGCTAGTGAATAATCATCAGTCTTATTAGTACCAAAACTTACACAAAAGCAATTTCTAAAGCTTTCTGCGCATCCAATTAATACTATCTTAACTTTATCCCTAAGCCTCTTATAATAATAATCAGGTTCTTTACCATTGTTTAAGTAAACATTATCTATACGATGTAATCCATGAATATCGCAAGAACGCATAAAAACTAGCATTTCTCGCTCATCTATTGATGGAATTTTATATTCATCTTCATTGTAATAAAATAATGTTTCTGTAACTGGCATAACTACTTCTTTAGCAGTAAAATGTGATTTACGGTCAAATTCAACTTCATTAATACTTTTGATTTCTTCATATCTAATTACATCTGTATCTGAATATTGACCTGCGTATGGTATAGATACTGGAGCAATAACTTTATATTTATCTTTAAAGTTGCTTATTATATTGTCAAATTCTTCAACAGTCATTTTAATTTTCATTAGTTCCACCTCACTTTTGTCATAAGTTTATCTTTTGTAAAATTATTCTTATATATTCATAATTTTAATTGCACATTTAAGTTTAAAATTTTCTAAGGCTTAATAAATTCTATAAAAAATAGAGAGATGTTTTTACATCTCTCTACTAATAGAAATCTTTTTTTATACTACTACTGTTAAAATATCTTCACTATAATTTGCTCTTTTCTTATCTGTTTCAACTATATCTAAGTAACTATCTGAATTTGTAACTATTACTGGAGTTACCACTGAATATCCTTCAGACTTTATAGCATTTATATCAAACTCTAATAATACTTGACCCTTTTTAACTTTCTCACCTTGTTTAACTTTAGGAATAAAATGCTTTCCTTCTAATTGAACTGTATCCATACCAACATGTATCAATATTTCAGCTCCACTATTTGTAGTAATTCCTAATGCATGAGATGTTGGAAATAATGTTGTTAATGTACCGTCAGCTGGAGAAAGAACTTTTCCTTCTGTTGGAACAATTGCAATTCCCTTTCCTAAAGCACCTGACGCAAATGCTGCATCTTTAACTTCTGATAAAGATACAATATCACCTTTTAATGGGCTAACTAATACTTCTTTATTAACTAAAACTTCTTTGTTTTTTTCTACAACTGTTTCATCTTTCATATCTTCTTCTGGTAATTTAGCAAATAACATTAATAAGAAACCTACTACAACACCTACAGCCATAGCTAAAACCATACCTAAAAATCTACTATCTATTCCATCTGGTCCAATATAACTAGGAAGTGCGAATATACCCATTCCTCCTACCATGTAACCTCTACAACCAAATAATCCAATAATTCCTCCTGTTACTGCTCCACCAATACAGCTTAGAATGAAAGGTTTTTTTCTTGGTAATGTAACACCATAAATAGCCGGTTCAGTCACACCAAACATTCCTGAAATAGCTGCTGGAATACAAATTGATCTTAATTTTTTATTTTTAGTTTTTACTAATATAGCCAAAACAACACCTGTTTGAGCAAAGCATACAGCTACTGAAGTTGCTAATACTGTATCATATCCAACCGTTGCTAAACTATTAAATGCTATTGGAACTAACCCCCAATGTAATCCAAACATTACAAATACTTGCCATAACCCTCCAATAAATACACCTGCTACTACTGGACTGAAATTATAAATTGCCATTGTTACGTCACCTAAAATATTAGCCGCATATGTTGCAACTGGACCAATTGCCATAAATGTTACAGGAACTATAATTAATAGTGTACAAAATGGAACTAAGAAAGTTTTAACTACATCTGGTATAATCTTTTTAAATATTTTTTCTAATTTTGATGCTATGAATACAGCTAGTATTATAGGAATAACTGTTGAAGTGTATCCACTGCTAGGCATAACTACTGGAATTCCAAAAAATCCAACCGTTTGTCCTGCTAGCCCTACTATATCTGGATAAACTAGAGCTGCTCCAATTGCCATACCTGTAAATTGACTTAACTTGAATTTTTTAGCTGCTGTAAATCCTAAAAAGATCGGAAAGAAATAGAATAAGCAATCCCCAATTGCATTTAATATCATATATGTTGATCCAGTACTATCAACTAAATTTGCTGCTGATAATATAGCTGTTAACCCTTTTATCATACCTGTTGCACACAATACAGCCAATATAGGTTGGAAGACTCCAGAAATTATGTCTATTAATGCAGCCAGTGGTCCAACTTTTTCATTTGCATCTCCATCTGAAGCTTCAGAAAATCCTCCTACTGCTACTACATCTGCGTAAACATCTGGAACATGGTTTCCTATAACTACTTGATATTGTCCACCACTTTTAACTACAGTAACTACCCCATCCATCTTCTTCAATACTTCTGTATTTGCCTTACTTTCATCTTTAAGTTTAAAACGTAATCTCGTAACACAATGAGTTAAGCTGTTAACGTTTTCTTTACCGCCAACGTTCTTAATAATATCTTTAGCTAATTTTTCATACTTCATAACCATTCTCCCCTTTATTATATATTTAAATTTTATTTATATTTATAAAAAAAAGCGAAACCAATACTTATGAAATAATATAAATAATTATATTTATTCCATAAATTCTGGTTTCGCCTGATTTAACAGTAACAATCCCTACTAAATTATATTTAATCTTATAAATTAGTATTTTCTTAATTTAGTTTTAAAATATAAAAACCTCAACTAATCAAGATAGATAAAGCAATAATATCTCATCTTCATTAATTAAGGTTTCGCCTGATCGAGTCAGTAACGATCTCATATTTTCTTGTAAACATTTAACTTATATATTTATAATAAACTATCTTGTAAACATTGTCAATAAAATTTTATTATTTTTTTTATAAAAGCAACAAAAGAATTTAAATATCTATATTTATTAGTATTCTATATTCTTTTGCTGCTATTAATTATTCTCCTACCTTGCTGTAACCCTTTGAATATGCAATGTTAAATAAAGTTTTTCTGATTGCGATAACTTCTGACCTAAATACTTTTCTACCTTTAACATACATTCATAAGCTTTCTTATATTTATCTTTCACTTGCTCTAATAAAAAATCATCCTCTTCTTCAAAAACATTTTTATTATTAAGTCTCTTAAAGAAAAACCTTAAGTGTGTAACAAATCTTTCATAATTCAATGAATCTTCATCTAATTGAATATTATATGTGTACTTTACTATATTTAAAATATCTTGAACCATTTGTGTTAATTTTGCTGCATCACCAGCACAAGTGCTACTCTTGTTTATCTGAGCATTAATTAAATGTAAGGCAATACTTCCAGCCTCATCATCATCTAACCTTTGTCCAGTTTCCTCTTCTATTAAATCTAATGACCTTAATCCTATCTTAAATTCTTTAGGATAAAACTTTTTAATTTCCCACATTAAAACATTAGAACGCTTTATACCATCTTTATTTAATTTTAGTGCATAACTTATATGATCGGTTAGTGTAACATATATATAATCATTTAACTCTATATCTAACATATTTTTAGCATATTCAATTATATCATAACATATTGATACATGCTCCGCGGGAATATCTTCTAATAAGAGCTTAAATTTTTCTGATGCATCTTTTTGTTTAAGAATAAATGTTTTTTCTATAGAATTTTCATTTATTTTATCTCCTACTTTTTTCTTGAATGCTATTCCACATCCCATTGCTACTAATTCATCTTTTGATGAATTCTTAGCTAATACAACATTGTTATTAAATATTTGTTTAATTACCATCTAAGCACCCCATTAAATTATTAGTATTACTTAAGAAGAAATTTTTCAATAAAAAAAACCTCTCTAATAAAAACGATATAGATATATATCGTTTCTTAGATAAGGTTTCGCCTGCTATTCAGTAACGATCGCAATAATATCCAGTAAACGTTTATATATAATATATACCATTTATCTATTATTTTGTCAATTCAATCCCAATACGTCTTTTCTCAAAGAAAAAAGTTCTTATTAATCTCATTCATCTATTGATAACTTATTTAAAAACTCACGTATTTCTTCTTGATTTAAATATACATCACCAATCATTCCATGAACTCTATAATATTCAATATAATCATGAAAATCTGATCCTGCAGTATATATCATATTTCTTTCCTTAGCTATATTAATTAAATACTTAGTATCTTCTTCAGTGTTTTTATAGTACTTTGCTTCTATTCCATCAAAATCAATATTAATTATATTTTCAAAATCCTTTTTGCATAATAGTACAGGATGTGCTAAAACAACTGTAGCTCCAAAGAATTTTAATATATCAACTCCAGTTTTAACACATAGCTTATCCTTGTATCCACAAAAATCTATATTATTATAAAATATTTTTCTTAACTCTTTTATATTTCCTTGCCTAACCTTTAAAAGAACAATTTTAAGTAATTCATTATTATAGCTATCATCTTTAAAATAACCTAAAACATGAACTCTACACTTATTATATCGAGTCGATAATTCTACGCCTGGTATTACTCTTATTCCCTGGCTTTTACCTTCTTCTATGGCTTCATCTATTCCATCTGTATTATTATGATCTGTAATTGAAATAATATCAACTTCTTTTCTTTTTGCAAGTTTAACTATCTCACTTGGTGTTAAGCCTCCATCAGAACAAGTTGAATGTATATGAAAATCACCTTTTGTATACATATTTCTTCCTAATAATTATTTACTTTTTATTATATGTTATTTTTCATTTTATGCACACTAAAATAAAAAAGGCAATCCTTTCGGATTGCCTTATGTAAACAAATTATATTTATAATTATTTGTTTAATTGAGCTTTTGCAGTTTCTACTAAGTTTGCAAATGCTTTTGGATCGTTTATAGCTATTTCAGATAACATCTTTCTGTTCATGTCGATTCCAGCTAATTTGATTCCGTTCATGAATCTTGAATATGAAAGACCATTCATTCTTGTAGCAGCATTAATTCTTGCTATCAATAATCTTCTGAAATCTCTCTTCTTTAATCTTCTTCCAACGTATGCGTTTCTTAAAGCTCTGATTACAGATTCGTTAGCAGTCTTGAATAATCTGCTCTTCCCACCGTAGTAACCTTTTGCAAGCTTTAATACTTTTTTATGATTTTTACGAGAATTTACCGCTCTCTTAACTCTTGCCATTTTGTATTCCTCCTAAGTCCTCTATATTATAGGTATGGTAATAATTTCTTCATTGCTTTTTCTTGAGTAGTTGAAACATAAGCAGCTTTTCTTAAGTTTCTCTTTCTCTTAGCGCTCTTCTTTGTTAAGATATGGCTCTTGAAAGCTTTTGCTCTTTTTATCTTTCCAGTACCAGTCTTCTTAAATCTTTTAGCTGCACCTCTGTGCGTTTTCATTTTTGGCATGATTATATTCTCCTCTCTGGTTATGCTTTTTTAGGGGCTAATACCATTGTCATGTTTCTTCCCTCTTGTTTTGCTGCCTTTTCAACAGTACAAACATCTTCAAGTTTTGAAACAAAGTTTTCTAAGATTTTTAATCCTAGGTGACCTAATGTTGCTTCTCTACCTTTGAATCTAACAGTGACTTTAACTTTATCCCCGTCTAATAAGAACTTTCTAGCATTTTTAGCTTTGATAGCTATGTCATTTTCTTCAATAGTTAAACTACATCTGATTTCTTTAATGACAGTTACCTTTTGCTTTTTCTTAGCTTCTTTTTCCTTTTTAGATTGCTCGTAAATGTATTTGCCTAAATCCATTATCTTACATACTGGTGGCACTGCTGTTGGAGATATCATTACTAAATCTAAATCTTTCTCCTCAGCCATTTGTAAAGCTTCTTTTGTGGAAATTACTCCTAATTGATTACCTTCTGAATCAATTACTCTAATTTCCTTTTCTCTAATACTTTCATTACAAGTAAAGTTTTTACTGATAACATTCACCTCCGATAAAATCTATCAAGAAAAATATATAAATAAAAGGGCGACATATAATGCCGCCCTCGTATTATTTAGAAAATCTAGACATACTTCTAGATGAAAATCCAATAAACTCATTACCTTACTAAGCTATGCCGTAAGGCGAGAAACGGCAGTTTCTTCTTGACGAAATTTATTATATCATTAGAATAACTCATTGTCAATTTTTTTGTTAATGGTTATTCTAGAAAAATTTAGATTCTATTCACATATGCTAATTTCTCTTTTCATATTTCCCTTTGTCATATAGCACTTATCAAGTATTCTAAAACCAGCTGAAATTATTATATTATCCATATCTTCAAAAGTAATTATAACTAGTCTACGAGCTATCCTTCTTGAAGTATTGATTATATCCACTTGTTCTTGTACAGTAATAGGTGAATATAATCCATAAGGAATATCAACTATGGCAACATCATATTTTTCTTTTATATCATGCATATCTCCACTAGTTATTATTTCTCTATTATACCCTAAATACTCGATATTATTCCTCGCATTGCAAGCAATAGATTTACTAATTTCATATCCTTTTACATCAAACCCTAAATCTAAAGCCTCTATGACAACAGTTCCAACACCACAGCATGGATCTATTATATTTAAACTTCTATCATCACAAGTAGCAATATTAACTAATGCTCTTGCCATTCTTAATGGAATCGCATTTGAATATGAATATGGTTTATCATTGTGTTTTTGCCACTTAAAATCATTTTTTATAAGTTCTCCAAATATCCACTTATCTTTAAATTTTGTAACTGCAAGCTCTACCTTGGGATTGTGCATATCTGGAAAGCCTGTTACAACAAATCCTATTCCTCTAATTGCTTTAAGACGTTCTTCATAGCTAACATCGCCATCTTCGCTCTTCATATAATTTACTTTAAAATCATCATATTTAATTTCTTCATCTCTGATTTTATTAATAATTTCTTCAACTGAATCTTCCACATATCTAATATTAATTTTAAATTTTATAAATGGACTTCTTGATGGATCAAAGTCTTTGTTTGAAAATAAAATTTTATCTTTAGGAACTTTACCAAAAATACTTTTCATTTCCATATCACATAAGTCTTTTTCCATATCAGAACAATTTGTAAAATAAAAATATTGCTCTGGGATGTTTTCACACTCACTTTTTACCATTGCATTATTCATTTAAACACCCCTCTTTTTTTTAGTTAAGAGTTTTGAGTTATTAGTTTTTAGTTAAGGAATAAATTCAGCTTAGACTGAATTTATAGGATATTTTAGAAACTCCTAAGGAGTTTCATCCCTAACTCTTAATTCTTAGCCTCTCTAGTCTTTTTTACAATACTCTTCAATAGATTCTGCAACTACCTTTGCATAAGCAGCTGCATGAACTACAGTGTTAGCACCTGTTACAACATCACCTGATGCAAATACACCTTCTCTTGTTGTATGCCCTTTGTCATCAGTAAGTACTAATCCCCATTTGTTAGTTTCAATTCCTGTTGTATTAGCTACTATATTTTTTCTAGGTGATTGACTTACTGCAATTATTACAGAATCACACTCAAACATTCCTTCAGTTCCATCTATAGTAACTGTTACAACTTTTCCATCTTCTTTGACTTCATTTTTTGTTTCTATGTATTTAACACCGTCTTCAGTTAATTCAATTGGTGCTTTAAATAACTCAAACTTAATATCGTCATCTTTAGCTTCTTGTAATTCAACCTTAGTACAAGGCATATTTTCAAAGCCTTTTCTATAAAGTATATATACCTCTTCTGCTCCACTTCTTTTAGCAACTCTTGCTGCATCCATAGCAACATTTCCTGCTCCAATTACTGCAACCTTTTTACCCAAATTGTAAACATCCGGTGATTTTAAATAATCTATTGCATAATGAACATTTCCTAAAGATTCTCCTTTAATGTCTAAAGTCTTAGGATTCCATACTCCTGTTCCAATAAATACAGCCTTATATCCATCAAAGAATAATTTATCTAAAGTAATTACAGGACCTATTAAAGTATTAGGTCTAATTTTTACTCCTAATTCTAGAAGAATTTCTTCATACCTATCCATAACTGAGTTAGGTAATCTATATTCTGGAATACCATATCTCAATACTCCGCCAATTTTTTCATGAGCATCAAATAAAGTAACCTTAAAGCCTTTTTTAGCTAAAATAATAGATAATGTAATCCCAGCTGGACCAGCACCTATAATTGCTATTCTCTCATTTCTCTCTGCCGTCTTTTCTAATTTTATCTTTTTTAAATATTCATTAGATATTAGTTCTTCGATTTCACAGAAACTTACCGGCTCACCTTTTATTCCTCTAATACAATTTCCCTTACATTGATCTTCATGAGGACAAACTACCGCACATACTGCTGATAATGGGTTATTTTCAAATAACATCGCTCCAGCTTCATCTAGTTTTCCTTCCTTAAATAGCTTAACTACTTCAGGTATCTCAGTATTAATAGGACAGTTTGCCTTACATCTTGCATTTTTACATAATAAACATCTATCTGCTTCTAATAATAATTCTTTCATCATTTGCATTTATCCTTTACTTTATATAATATTATAATTATTTAAGTATATCTAAAACATAAGCTTTAAATTCTTCAAAGCTTCCTTTTTCACTACTAGTACCCTTATTAATTTTCTTAGTTGCAAAGTTATACTCAACAGTTCCATAACTAAACTTAGGACTTGATATCATAATTTTATCTTCATGTGCACTAAAAATTCCCTTATTAACCATTGCTATTTTACATAATTCTAAGAAGCTTTCTTCATTTTCTAATTCTCCAGAATTAATTTTATCAATTACAAAATTAAATAATGAAAAACCTCCACCTAAAGATATCATACTGCTGTTTTCAATATAAAAAACTTTATCAGTATTATAAAAATATTTCATTTTTCCATAAGATATAGTTTTAAATTGTGAATTTACTTCTATATTAGATATATTGAAAGCTTTAATAGAATCTTCGATATCACACCAAGAATTACTTTGTTCAATAGCATTATTTTTTACTACTGCATTAAATTTAAGTAATGCTCCTTCCATTTCTTTATCTGTATAGACAACATTTTCATTTAAAGCTACATTAAATTCTCCATTTTCATATGTTAATGTTATTTTATTTCCCATAATAGACTCCTTTTCTTTTCATCTCTATAATAAACTAAATTCTTAACTTAAGATTAAGTTTTAACTCCATCTTAAGGTTATATTTGTTATACCCCAAGGGCACCTAGTCTAGTGGCGTGTCTGCCGTTATCTCCCATATAAAAACTTGAGAGTGTTACACCAACTAGCTCTTAGATAAAAATTATTATATCATATTTATTATTATAAAAATAAACTTTATTTTCTATTATAAAAATAGTGTGCTAAAAATTATTTAATAATTTTTATAGCACACCATAATATATTATTTAACTAGTTTTGCTGTATCTCTTGCAATCATTAACTCTTCGTTAGTTGGTACTACATATACCTTAACTTTAGAATCTTCATTAGATATTTCTTGGATATGACCTCTAAGTTCATTTTTCTCATCATTAATTGTAAATCCAAAGAATTCTAATCCTCTTAATATCTCTCTTCTAGTAATAGAAGAGTTTTCTCCTATACCTGCTGTAAATACTATTACATCTACTCCTCCCATAGCACCAGCATATGCTGCTATTTGAGTTCTAACTTTATAGTAGAATATTTCTAAAGCAAGTTTTGCTCTTTCATTTCCAGCTTCCCCTGCTGCTAAAACATCTCTAAAATCAGAAGACACTCCTGAAATACCTAAAACTCCTGATTTTTTATTTAATAATTCATCAATTTCTTCAATAGTATATCCATGTTGTTCAATTAAGAAACTGATAACAGAAGGATCGATACTTCCTGATCTTGTTCCCATCATTACTCCAGCAAGTGGTGTAAAGCCCATAGATGTATCAATAGATTTTCCATTTTTAACAGCTGCTAAAGAACATCCATTTCCTAAGTGACAAGTAATTATTTTTAAGTCCTTAATATCCTTACCCATTGCTTCTGCAACCTTATTAGAAACATATTTATGTGATGTTCCATGGAATCCATATTTTCTTACACCATACTTTTCATATAATTCATATGGTAAAGGACAAATATATGCGTGCTTTGGCATTGTTTGATGGAATGCTGTATCAAATACTGCTACCATTGGTGTATTTGGCATTAACTCTTTACAAGCTTCTATTCCAATTACATTTGGTGGATTATGTAAAGGTGCTAATACTATGCAATCCTTTATTGATTGTAATACTTCATCATTAATTAGTACTGAATCAGAATACTTTTCTCCTCCATGAACAACTCTATGTCCTACTGCTGATATTTCATCCATAGATTTAATAACACCATGAACTGGATCAACTAAAGCTTCTAAAACTAGTCTTATTGCTTCTTTATGATCTTTAATATCTGAATTTATTACATATTTATCTTTTCCCTCAACTTTTTGAGTTAATATAGATCCTTCAATCCCTATTCTTTCTACTAATCCTTGAACCATGCAATCTTCTGTCGCCATATCTATTAATTGATATTTTAAAGATGAACTACCGCAATTAATTACTAATGTTTTCATTATTCCCACGCTCCTTTTATATTGCTTCTGTATATAAATATAATACCACTAAAAATCCTAAATAACCTAAAAGTTTAATTATTCTTTTTTATCTGAAAACTTTTTATATTAAAAAAAAGGCATATACTTTAAATCATAAATATATCCCTCATTTATATTTTTATGCAATTTTTCAAATTATATTACAATTAATTTCTATTTATTGATTTCGTTAAAATAAATTTCTAAAGACTTAATATTCATTAACATATACTTATATTGTGGATAGTCGCTAAGAATTCTATTAATACATCTTATACAGAAGTCTCGTCGTTTATTAAAGTCACTCTTCATTTCTTTTTTATATCCCCATGTATGTGTAAAAAGTTTTTGATTTTCACTAAATAAATTTTCTAAAGCCATTATTTCATTAATTTTTATATTTTTTCTTTCTGCACACATAGATATTAACCTTTGTTCTGCAAAGACCATATTAACTATTCTATCATCACTATCCAATAAATTTTCCATAAATTTAATTGATTCAGTTGTATAATATTCTTTAAATTTATTATCACCAATATAAACAAATGCCGTATTGCTTGGTAATACAGTCCAACTCCACTTCTTATCAAATAAATAACCTTTTTTCATAATAAAGTGTTCTTTACTAGGATAAACACATGAATTAATTTCTTCCTTATGAATTACACTTATCTCCGATTTTAATAGTAAGTCCTCAACTTTATTCCACACAATAAAATCAGTATCAATCATTACACAAGGAGCTTCTTGATTTTTTAATGCATATATTTTCCCTGCTGCCCAAAATAAATTGCTATCAATATTATTGTTTATTCCTTCTAATGATATATCAATTCCTAAGTCCCATATACTATCAATGCCTAACCTTCTATAATAATTAGCACCAATTTCATCTGTAACCATCTTTATACTACCATTCTTTTCTCTCCACTTTAATGCTGATATTATAGTAGTTAAAATTTCAAAATCTTCTATATAATATTCTTTATTTGGATTCATTTTAAAGAAAGGGGTAGTCCAATTAGAATGAAATGCCTTTATCATTATCTCTCCACCTTTAAAAATATTTATATAATATTTAATCCATATCCTCCAACCCCTGAGCTAACTAAATTAGAAGAAATATCAATTTTACTTGTAGTACCAAATATCACTCTATTAATTAAAGTAACATTATTAATATTATTATTTGGGATAGTATTTTTTTTAAGCCTATCTTCTTGCTTTAAATCATCAATATTTTTTTTCCCCATATATTCTCCTCTCAAAAAAATATTATAGCACCGCAAACTTCTACAAATTCACAAGTGCTATAATATATTATACTTTTATTCTTCTAATAAGTCACGTATAACTCTTGTTGCGTCCATATAAGAAGCAATAGATTTATCATAATTCAACTTATTAATTATTTTTGCTACTAATTCTGACATATCAACAGGCTTATACCATTTTGCAGACTTTAATTCATCAGAAATATATGTTAAATTAGTTGAATAAACTCTTGAAATAATTCCATCTTCATAGAATCTATTAAACTTTTCTAGTCCTTCTGTAAAGAAAGCAAATGTAGTAGCTACATAAACATTTCTTGCTTTTCTTTCTTTTAATTCCATAGCTATATCAAGAACAGATTCTCCAGATGCTATCATATCATCTACTATTAATACATCTTTTCCTTCAACATCTCTTCCCATATACTCATGTTGAACAATAGGATTCTTACCGTTTACTATTGTTGAATGATCTCTTCTCTTATAGAATAAACCTACATCTACACCTAAAACACTTGAATAATAAATTGCTCTATCCATTGCACCTGTATCTGGACTTATAACTATAAGCTTGTCTTTATTCAGTTCTAAAGTTTCTTCATTTTTAATAAGTGATTTAACTATATCGTATGTTGGATAAAAGTTTTCAAAAGATAAAAGTGGAATTGCATTTTGTACGTTAGGATCATGTACATCAAATGTTAATACTTCATGTACTCCTAATCTTTCTAATTCTTGAAGCGCTAAAGCACAGTCTAGAGACTCTCTTCCCTTGCGTCTATGTTGTCTTGATTCATATAAAAGTGGCATTATTACTGTAATCTTTGCAGCCTTACCTCTTATTGCAGAAACTGTTCTTTTTATGTCTTGGAAATGTTCATCTGGACCTTTATGGTTAATAAATCCAAACATTTTATATGTACAACTGTAATTGCCAATATCACATAATATATATATATCCTTTCCTCTAACACTTTCTGAAATCTTTACTTTTCCTTCTCCGTTAGAAAATCTTATCTCATTGATTGGTATTAGGAATGACTCACTAGTATTTCTCTTTTCTTGAATAAATTTATCAACAGCTTTTCCAAGTTCTTTGCAACTTTCTAGTGCAATTAATCCTAATTCATGTCTTAATTCTGTCATCAAACTTTCCCCTTTACATTTTTATTTCAAAGATTCAAATTTAATAATATACATAATTTGATATGTCTTCCATCAAATATTTATAAAATTCCAATCATTAATAGTATATACTAATAACGAACATTAATAAACACTTATATTAAATTATTCTCTTTTTTTGGACTTTTTCTTTTATATTTATTATAATTAATTGAATTTAGTATTTCTATACGTATTTATTACAAATATTTTATAATATTTGTACTTTATTATATTTACGGAAACGCTCTATATTTTTTATTAAAAGGAAGGACACCTTATGGAAGATTTGTACTATGAAAAATTATTTAATATTAAAACTACTGGAGAGCAACAAGGATTTTATGAATCCCATCATTATAATCGATATGAGGCTACTTCCTATCTAGCCTTAGAAACATTATTTAAAGAATATTGTGTTAATGATAAAGATTCTGTTGTTGATTTTGGTTGTGGTAAAGGCCGCTTACCTTTTTATATAAATTATTATTATAATTCAAAAGTAACAGGTATCGAAATGAACAATAATTACTTTGAAATTTGTATTAATAATAAAAAAAGTTATCTTAAACATCATAATAAATCTAGAGATAAAATTGAATTTATAAATACATTTGCAGAAGAATATCAAATATCTAATAGTGATAATAAGTTTTACTTTTTCAACCCATTTTCTGTTCAATTATTTATGAAAGTAATTAAAAATATTCTTTTATCTGTTGAAAGCTTTCCAAGAGAAATAGATTTAATTTTATATTATCCTTCTGAAGAGTATATATACTACTTAGAAAATTATACTGGTTTTATATTATCCCAAGAAATTAATATTCCAAATTTAAGTATTATTGATAAAAGGCAAAAATTCTTAATATATAAATTAATATGTTAAAAATAATTAAATCCTTATTTCTAAATATAATCAATTGATTAACTATATTTTTATATAAGAGATACTTAATTTAAATTAAGTATCTTTTTTAATATTGACTATAATTTAATATAA
>JABLTN010099079.1_pt1 | contig 37353 bp, 34 predicted proteins | sample 7160141 | NCBI WGS metagenome assembly JABLTN01 (sample SAMN14651226, study PRJNA627086) | human gut metagenome | isolation source: feces | host: Homo sapiens | reverse complement strand
CTTCTGTTCATCATTGGGATATATTCTGAATTTATATGCTCTGTTTGCCACCATGCCACTTCCTTTTCCTCGAAAACCCACCTGTGATACTTGACCACAAGCGCAAGATGGTAATATAGTAAGAATACTAAATGTGCGTTATTATCTCAATTTATTGTATCTCAATCTTTTATTATCCGACTAAAGATACTATACTATAATTAAGATGCTCTATCAAGCAGGTAGCAGACGCAATTCATCTCCCACCTTAGAGGTCGGAGTCTTCTTGCTGTAAGAGGATAAATTATATCAGACATTGCACTCATTTCCCAGAGTGAAATTTAATAACTTCTGAGTTGCCGCAGGCAAAAAAGACGCATCCAAAGAAAGAAGAAATCTATGATCGGATTGCTAGAAGAAGTTAGAAAAGAGTCAGTAAAAAAATTATCCTATTTTGTTCCGTTGTGCTGTGGAATTCTGACTGTAACCTTGCGAGCTCGTTTTCGAGCAAGGTTGTCCTATCAGGCAGAATGGAACGTTTAGCGCAACGGAACAAAATCAAGCTTAGAAGAGCCACTTCTTTTTGAAGTCATCTAGAAAAATCCGGCAAAAGATATCTTCTACAGCGGCATCTCCCTTGCCTGTGGCAAATCAAAGTTTTACTAAGTTGTATAAGTTTGCATCAAGATATTTTTTGAGCAGTTCATCTTCATTATAGAACCCAGTCCACCCATAGTATTCTTCTGCTACGGCTCCGCCGATTGCTGCGAGGGTGTCGCTATCGCATTTTAAGCGGAATACATTGCGGAGGAAGCTCTCGTAGGAGTCGCTTTCGTAAAAGCAGCGCATTGCTGCTGGTACACTTCCCATACAAGTCTCGTTCCACTGATATATTTTCTCCAATTCATCAAGAGGGACAGCAATGCTGTATTCATATTTTTCTGCTGGATATTGTTCTAATACATACTGGAAAATATCTTCTTTTGTTTTTCCGTGACGGGCCATCCAGATACAGACAGCCGTTACTACGGCACCTTTGATTCCTTCTGGATGATTATGTGTCACTTCCGCAGATTTTTCTGCCATAGATATTACATCTTCTAATGCATCAAAATGTTCTCCAACAAAAGAAACTCTCATTGCTGAGCCGTTTCCAAAGCTATTATATGGCTTCGGATTTTCACCGTACATCCACTCATAAAATCTTCCGCCATATTCTGAGTAAGGATAAGGTTGTCCGACTTCACGCATTGTTTTTGTAAAAGCTGCATTTTCTAAAATCGCTTTTTTCACCGCCAGAGTCATTATCGTGTCATCGGTATAAGAGCATCTGTTTGTAAATAACGCGCAATGTTTGTAATCCAGATTCTCTGGTCTGTTGAACTCAAATTGTGAACCTGCAATATCTCCAAGAACTGCGCCAATTACTGCCATAAGTTTCTCTCCCTTCATTGCTATCTTTCTTTGTTTATCCCGTGAAACACTCGACAATTGAATTACCGAGTACTTCACCTATAAACAAATGATAGTCAAAATAGATTACTGATTGTTCTCCATTGGATTATACTATATTATTTTATAAATTTTTTTCTGTTGGCAGCGGTATTCTTATGATAATTACCTGAACTGTATTTTGCACCTCTTTTTAAAGCTTTTACCTTTTTCATGCACGCATTATAACCGACACGCTTTCCATTTACCTTACAATTGTAATAGTAATATGGATATCCATTCTCATGTTTTCTTGTCACAGAGCCAGAAACTCCATATGGTTTATGATCAGCATATGTATATTCTGCAATTTTGATCTTTTTTCCATTCTTTCCAAGCTGGTAAAAATACTTCCTGCCTGTTCCACCATTCATATAAGAATCCGTAAAATACTTTTTGTTTGTACAAATTGATACAGAGGTAAATTGTCCCAATGATTTAACGCGGCCGCCTGTATATGTATAAATACGATTCCATCCATACGCATGCGGAGAATCCATATAGTAAAGAATTAACTCTTTTACCCCATCTTTATTAATATCTATGCAGGTAAAATAAAGCTCTTTTGAGCGGGCATAATAACCATTACTCCATTTTACATTTTTTAACAGCATCTTTTTGTACGCATTCATCGCATTTTTCTTTGTCTTACGAGATGCAGCTTCTACGTTTACTGTTCCCTGAATTTCAGGGACTACATTTATCTGGCAAAGGAATAACAGGGTCATAATGAGACATAAGGTTTTTATTACGTTTTTTATAGATTTTTTCATCATATTAACTCCCTCCCGATTGTTTTTAAAAAAGGCTTTCCGCAAGATGTAACTCACATTTTGTGGAAAGCCTTTTCAACTGCTCCACAGCTATTGCACTATTTATATTCTCTTTCGGTTTGCGCTCGTATTTTTAACAAACTTTACTGTACTTTTATAGCGGTAGCTGTTTTTTGCTGTATTATACTGTCTGGAATCCATATAGCCATAATTTTTAATGACTTTTCCACCTTTTTTAATGACGCATTTTTCGTATTTATCATCCGGGTCGATTTTCCAATTGTGGCTGTTGTAATATGCGCATAAATAGGACTTTCCATCTTTCACGCATAAATAAAGTGCTTCATCGGAAAGACCACTGTTAATATAATTCTGGCCTTTCTTTGTATAGAGAGCAATGTCTCTGCCATCGCTCAAGCTGCCTACTTTTCTTACTTTTCCACTCTTATAATAGTAAACATTACAGCCTGTGTAAGTGCCTTTTCCGAAACCTTTATAAGTTCCGATCAATAAAACCGGCTTATTTCTGTCACCGATATTTACTACTTTGTAATATTTTTTTCCACTTACGCTTTTGGTAAGGTACTTTTTATAGGCTTTCTTCATGGAAGACGTGGAGGCTGCCTGTACTGTTCCGGCTGGGAGATTGGCGGAGTTCATAAAGCATATTGCGGCAATTAACAGGGTTAGGGTTGCGATGAGTCGTTTTGTTTTTTTCATGGGTTTCTCCTTTCTTGGTTGGGTTGTTTGTTGTTATGTGATAGATGTTTATATTTTGGCTGTTGCCTTCTTTATTTTTGGATAAGTCTGGTTTTAGTGTTGTAAGGGACTTCGTTTTCGGTTCCGTCTGAAGAGACGGTTCCTGCGTAGGAGAAGAGATTGGATGAGGAAAGATTCAGGTGCAAAGCGGGACGCACACCGTCACCACTACTACCGACATCATGACCATACCTATATACCCAGCCATAATCATACACTCCGGCCGCATAACCACTATCATAGCCTGGCGAGCGGAGCCACCACCAACTTCCTGTTTTAGAAAAATCACTCTTTCCGCATGCCCTTATCTCGTCATCCAGAAATCCATATTTTTCACCATCCTGTTGTTCACTTACTTCCGATAAAGACAATAAAAATATTTTATCAAAAGTATTATTTCCGCCTTCTGTTCCATAAACTGGATTATCTTGATTTATTATCTCTGTTATATTAATTTTTTCTCTTTCTTCATCAATGAAGGCTCTATTTATAAATTTCTTATTTAGCCATGCTCTTAGTGAACTTTTTTCCCATGTAACATATTTATCGTTTTCATTATAGAGTTGCTTATCCAAAATAACATCGGACAATAAAAAGGCTTCTCCGTTTTCAGATTGTAATACCCTCCACTTAATTGGCTCATACTTAAAATAATCTGCTTCTGTTTTATGATATTTAATACTGTCTATTATCGCATCTCCATTTTTATCCCAATTATCCGTATTTTTTAAAGTAGTATAAATTTCACCATCTTTTTTTGTAATCTTGCTCTGAGGGTAACTTCCAAGCCACAGGCAGTTCCAAGTTACTTTTTTCCCCGATTCTGTGGAAGAATCATCTTCTACTTTAGGATTACGAAGTATATATTGCGATTTCTGTTGTTCAGCTATTTCTGTTACTTTTATCTTGCTGCTAGTTTCAATCTCTACTTCGCTCTCTTTATTTTCAGGCACAGATGTTTCTTCATAACCACCATACAAATCTTCACAAAAATCCTTAATATCCTGATACCTGTCTTTTGCAGACACACTCATTCCCTTTATAATAGCTGCCTCTTCCTGCGGTGGAATGTCGATGCCAAATTCGGATATCTTTTTCAGGGAATCGTCCATTACCCTCTCTATCGCATCTGGCGGATTTTCTCCTGTGATGCATTTGTACATGGTGGCACAGAGGGCGTAGATATCTGTCCACGGGCCCTGTACTCCGTGGGTCTGATATTGTTCCGGCGGTGCATAGCCTGGTTTTAGAACAATGGAAAGGCTTTTTTCTCCAAATTCTGTATAGTCTCTTGCCGCTCCAAAGTCCATTAATTTTATTCTGCCATCTGGGAGTACCATGATATTGTCCGGGCTGATATCTCGGTGAATCATTCCCTGGCTATGTATTTCGTCGAGGGATTCAATTAATGGTACGAGCAGTTCTATCAAGTCTTCTGGTGCTATTCTTTGATTTTCTCTTAAATACTGCTTTAAAGTAATGCCCTCTAAATATTCCATAACGATATAGGCAGTATTGTTTATCTCAAAGAAGTCTAAAGCTTTGACGCTTCCCTCATCTTTACTGAATTTCGCCATCGTGCGGGCTTCTTTCAAGAATCGCTCTTTTCCTTTTTCGTAGTTATCTTTTTCCCCGACAAAAGTTACCGTTACGGTATCTTGATACTCGATATTTCTCGTTACGATTCCCTGTGGGAAAAATTCTTTGATGGCAACTTTTTTCTCATGCAGTTCATCTATGCCTAGATAGGTAATTCCAAATCCGCCCTGGCCTAATACGCCCTCGATGGTGTACCGGCCTATGAGCCTGGTTCCTTTTCGCAGGCAGTGTAAGTTTTCTTCCATATTGCTACATTTCTCCTCTCAATGACTGATATTCTTCCCGTATATTTTCAATATAGTTATCTCTCTCTTCCATCGATATTTTTTCTCCATCAAGAATATAGCCTTCTTCCTCAAATTTTCCGTTATGCCATACTAATGATTCTATCTTTTTTAGTTCCCCATCTGTATATTCATATGTGTCAAATTCCCCTCCGCCGGTATCTCCTGTCACAAAGACAACTTGATGTTTTTCTTTGGAATAGTACATTACGCTGGCTTTTCCCAGCTGGTAGCTATATAGCTTTTTTACTTTGTCCTTTTTTGCATTGTACCTGTACATGGCAGCATCCAATCCCACCTCTAAAGTAAAGAATTCAGGAGTTCCATCGCCATCGATGTCTGCAATGTCATAATTGCTTTTCGGCGTATCTTTTAAAAATTGTATATAACATTGTACTGCTTTCTCGCCTTCTGGAGTCGTGTTTTTTTCTTCTTTCATAAGTTCTGCTATTGTCTTTTTTAGCTGTGCTTCTTCTTCGGTATCTTCCTCAAAGTATTCTTCGGTATCGGACTCCATCGTTGTTTCTGCCTGCTGCGTCGTTGCATTGCTTTCTGTTGATACCGCAGTATCCTTTTTAGGGGTATTGTGAATTTTATTTGTTTGCCATATGTATAATATTACACAGCAGATGATTACTACTGCTATTATCAGTCTTTTCTTTTTCATATTTCCTCCAAATACACTTTTTTAATATCATGTTCTTTTTTATAAAGTTATAATTATGCCGCTTCATCGTCAATTCCGCTTACTGATCTTCCATATACTCCTCATAGCTTCTCGGATCACCGACTCTCCTGCTGAAACTACAATACCGATACATACAGTCTATATAATATTCTACCCATGTTGATTTCGTAGAATCATGCTGAAAACTGGTGCATACCTCCATGATATATACATAGTCATCATTTGCTGCGATAGATGCATATACATTCTGGTTGTCTGTGATTCCACTTAATACGCCTCGGGCAAATCCACGTTCGTCCGTTTCCTCTCGGAATAAAATTTTTTCTTTTTGAGACAGATTCGTATAGGAATTATATAGATTTTCCATTCCCTGTGCCGGGCTTCCCGATGTATTATCTTTACGGATAAACTTCACCGTGTCATTTTCATCATCAGAGGTAAAAATACAACTGTCTCCGTCATAATATGCGTAATTATAAACATTTTGTGGATAATAGAATGTATAATCTCCATCAGGACTTTCCAAGTATGTATAATTATCAAGGCTGAGACATTCGCTGTAGTCCGCAGAAGCATCGGTATCTTCAAATATTTCCTCATTGCCATCCACTCCGACAGCCTGCGTATCCACAGTATCTTCTGTTGTGCTCGCTGCCTGTGTCGCTGCCGCCTGCTGCTCGGTTGTACTTTGCTGCGTATCTTGTGCTTTACTTTCTGTTGTACTCTGTGTTGCAGCAGTAGTATTTTCTGCTACTTTTTCCGCTTCTTTCCCCGATTCTGCCGTTGCTGTATTTCCGGCTGTCTGGCTATTCTTTGAATTTGTAAATAATACAACACCTATCCCAATCATAATCACAGCAGTTAACGTACAGCAAAGAGCTACGATAAGCGGGGTAGAATTCTTTGTCTTTACCGGCGGCTGCGGCGGAGTGTATGGCGGCACATCCTGATATCCTTGTTGCCTGCTCTGACTGGATGTTCCTGAAGGACTTCCCCAATCATAACTCCCTGCTGGCTGGGTAAATGTATTCATATTAACAGATACAGTATTGTCAGATACCACGCTATATAAATCTTCGCAAAATTCCCCGAGATTCCGATAGCGGTCAGCAGGCCGAATCTGTAAAGCTCTCATAATGGCATATTCTACAGGTGGGGCAATGCGTACACCAAGCATTGACGGACTAACCAGTGTGTCCTCCAAGCTTCTTTTCGTTGCATCATCCGGCTTTCTTCCTGTAAGGCATTGGTACATTGTCGCTCCCAGTGCATAAATATCCGTCCACGGCCCCTGTTTTCCATGAGAATCGTATTGCTCAATCGGGGCAAATCCCATCTTTAAAATGACAGACAAGCCTTCTGCGCTATAATCCGTATAATCTCTCGCCGCTCCAAAGTCCATCAGCTTCGCTTCGCCTTCCGGCAGACACATAATATTGTCCGGGCTAATATCCCTGTGAATCACTCCATTTTGGTGAATCTTATCTAACGCCTCCAAAATAGGAGCAAATATATTCTGCATCTCTTCAACACTAATCGGTCCATACGTCTGCAAATACTGCTTTAAAGTAATTCCCTCCAAATACTCCATTACAATATATGCCGTTCCATTTTCCCGGAAGAAATCCTGCACCCGCACAACTCCAGCTACATTGTTAAACTGTGCAAGCGTCCGGGCCTCCTGAAGGAACTTCTCCTCTCCCTGATGGAAATTCGCGGCTTTCGTTCCGTAAACGGATACTACCTCATTGGTCTGCTGATTATTCCTCGTAATCGCTCCCCTCGGGAAAAATTCTTTTACGGCTACCTTCTGGCACAATACCTCGTCCATGCCGACATAAGTAATGCCAAAGCCTCCCTCTCCAAGAACTCCCTGAATAAGATATCTGTTGTTTAGTCTGGTGCCCATCCTGAGATGATGGGGTTCGGTTTGTATCATGGTGTGCCTCCTGTTTGATTTTATCTAATAAAATACACTCTAAAAAAGCATAATACTTTATAGTTTAATAAGCTAGGACTTTCTGAATAGTTGCTTATTTTTATTATAGCTTTATTGGGATTTAATTTAATACTTTGGGGCTAGATGGTTCATTTTTGGGCACTTTTGGTAAGAAGAATTGAGTTTTCTCTGTTGCAAAATTTTCCAGCATTTAATTAGTATGCTTTCTAAATACAGCAAGAAGCCAGGAAATTCCTGACTTCTTCCTTATCTTTTTATATTTTTTACTTGATGCTTACCTTTTTTCCAGCTCCGTCAATATCTATAATATCATTATTATTTACAAACTCTTTCTTCACAAGCTACCACTGAGATACCATATTAAAAGCTGCTAAATCAATCCATAATGCTGGTCGGATACCTATATCATTACGATACACTCCTGTTCTACTAATTGTTCCATCTCCATACACTATATCGGCCCTAAATTCACACTTTTCAACAGATCTAAGCCACCAACAATAGCTTGTAGAATATTTTTTAGGATACCTTACAATCTTACTATATTCCATACGAAAGTAATAATCTTCATCTTCAACAGGACATACTCCTCTATTTAGAGCATAATTAGTTGCCTGCACTTTTCTATCTCTCTCTTTCAAAAAGAATTTTTCCACTTCTTCCTTACTTAAAAGAAATATTTTATCTTCTATGTCATTTCTTCTAATACTATATATAAGATTATTTTTAACCTCTATAAACATATTGCGGATGTATATTTTCTCTTTAAAATCAAATGCCGTATCATAAAAATCCTCATTTAACCACTTACGAATATCACTTGTTTTCCATGTAACTTTTTTTCTTTTATTATGATATGCCTTTGCATCTAATATATTATCACAAAGTAGTAATGCATTATCTTCTTTTATTTCTAGTATTTTCCATTTTATTGGTCTTTTTGAACCATCGCTAGTATTTGGATAATTTCCCCAGGAGATAATATCACCTACTCTATATTTTTCTATTTCATTATTATTCTGTACATTTTTTTGTGTCGTAGTCGATATCTTTATATCATTCTTTTCTTTAGTAGTATTTATATGTTTTCCTATACTCTTTTCTTTTTCATAAATATCTATATTAATACCTATAGTTCTACAAAATGCTATACATATATCAGTGCAATTTTCTTTCTTATACAAATATTTATCTTCTAATTCCTGCACGATTTTTAATACTTCTATTTTTTGTTTTTCCGTATTTGATGATATTATCTTGACTAAATTTTTATTTCCTTCTATATTTACGAAGCTTTTAACTATACCTCTATATTTCTGCAAATCAGGAGCTATATCAGCAAAATATTCCTGAAATTCAGCTGATTGTAAAACCTCAATACCTCCAATATCATATATTTTTTTGAATGCTTCTTCTAACGATTTTCTTTCCATCTGTTTCTACATTCTCCTTTAGAAAACACAAGCATAAATTTACTAGTCAGCAACCACCACTTCAAGTGCTGGTTTGCTATTAGCCCTAATAAGGGCTTTTTACTACTCATGCTACTATCTCTACATTTTTATATTTACACAATGTAATTATTATTTCTCTTACATCTTTTTTCAATCTTCCATATAATATTTTCTTTCTATATTTCGGAATAAATACTATATGATATTGGCATTTTCATCTTGTATGTGATAAACTTTTATTGTCCATTTAGACCGCCTCCTATTCTTATCTTGAGTTTGGCTTGCGACACCATTCTCATTATAGCATAGGAAGCTTTTTTATTGTATCCTTTACGTTTCCATTTACTCTATTCTCCCCAGCATAGCTGGGGGATTAGACTTTTCATTCAAACACTCTTTAATATTCATATCCGGATTATCTGTATACTGCATTGAACTTTCTTCATTACTATCTGCATCTTCAATTTCATCATCCCAGTCCTGATTATACTCTGTCATTGAAGTATCGGTATCTGAATTCTTTTGTACATCTATACACTCTATTCCTATAATTATCAAAGCAATTATCACAAGTATAATAATAAGACCTGCATTATTGTTTTTTTCTTCCACAATACTCTCCTTTTATTTCTTTCAATATATTTTTAATTTTATACCCACTCTATCTTTCGGTTATTTTTTAGTTTCCATTTAAGATTCTGAATTTATCCATAATGCTGGTCGGATTCCACCATAATATTCACTTGCTTCAGCTCCATCTGAATCAGTACCACCATACGAACGTACAACCGCTACTTTATCACTAAGACATCCTGGAGAACAAAGCCACCATCCCTGCTTTCCTTCTGCTCCATAAGTTTTTTTGACATATTCTGTCCCCTCAGTTTCTCTGTCAATTGTATCCAAAAGATTATTAGCTTGATCTATATTTAAAAGGAAAATTTTATCTCTCGTATCATTCCCCCCCTCTGTTCCAGTTCTGAAATTGTCTTCTATTTTCACAATCGTATTTTTTATCTTCTTTTGTTCTTGTTCATCAAATGCCTCATTATAAAATTCTGTATTTAACCACTTTCTTGTATCACAATTTTCCCAAGTAATATCTCCTTTTGTTTCATGATACTTTCTCTCTTCTAATATATATTTACTAATAAGCAAAGCCTTACTTCCTTTTGTTTTTAATATTACCCATTCTATAGGTTCCTCTGAACCATCACTATCTTGTGGATAATTTCCAAATATAATCGTATCTCCTACGCTGTATTCTGAATCTTCATATTCTATATTCTTTTTAGAATTTTCTTTATGTATATCAACACATTCTATTGCTAAAATTATTAATGCAATTATCACCAATATAATAAAAATACCACGATTATCTCCATTATTTTTTGTTGCCATATTTTCTCCTTCCGCATATAGTATAGTTATCTATTTCTGATGCAATTTTTTAATATATGTTTTATTTCCTACTTTTTTCTTTTCTACGGTATGGGGTTTTATATCTTCTATTTTTTTATTCTTAATTTCCACCAACTTTAAATCTACGTCCACCATATCTGCAAGAATAATATACTTTGGACTTTCTCCCCTATAATACATAAGAGCTTGTCTGCATTCCTTACATATTTTACTTGTCCATTCTTCTGATAAACCTTCTTCTTCAATAAGCAGATATTTAATTTGCTGCATCGTCAATTCAACCTCATTTGCATTTTTATTAAAGGCTTCTTTATACAGGACTAGACATTTCTTTTCGAAAGATTTAGAAAATATCCGTATTTCTCGTTTTAGTTCTGGTACTGTATCTAATAAGTAGGCATACATATTCTGATGGTCATCTAATATTTCTATTCCCCGGTCAGATATGGCTTTATAAATAGCTTCTCCTAATGTATTAACATTCTTTAATTCTATTTTTTCTCTAATATCTGCTGCACAAAATGGACATACCCTAATCTTCTTTTCATTCTGATTATCAATATACCATTTTTCTTTACATGCATTGCATTTTACTTGTTTCATTTTTTCCTCTCTACTTTCAACATATCATATCTTTTTTTTGCCTGAGTATGCCCCTGCTCTGCAGCCTTGTGATACCATTTTTTCGCTACATCAATATCTTGGAATGTTCCTATTCCTTTTTCAACCATTACTGCATATTCATACTGTGCAACAGCATTTCCCAACACAGCTGCTTTTCTACAATTTTTTGCTGCTTCTTTGTAATTTCCTGATATTCCAAGCATAATACTCTTTTTATATAAAGCATCACTATTACCGTTATCGGAAGCCCTTTCATACCAGATAAAAGCTTCTGACAATTGCTTTTGATTATAATAATATTCTGCTAGTATATACTGTGCCTCTGAATCTTCTTGCTCTGCCATCTCTTTAATTTTTTTAATACTACAAGAGTTTTTATAATCACAATAAGAATTCACACATTTTTTTGATTTTTTCAATACGGCGGCTTCTTCCTCAATATTGATTGGTGTATTCGTATTCCCATTACCTGTCTTGTTTATTTTTTGCTTTTCTAAATATATTGCTCTGCAAAAATGCTCACATAATTCAATACATATATTCCTCTCTAAAAAATAATCTGCTTGTAACTTTTCTGCCACACGAATAATTTGTATTTTGCGATGTTCATCATCTAATAATGCTGCCGCAAATAAACTTACATTTCCATTCATACTAATTAAATTTTTTATAAGAACATTATATTTTCGCAATACTGGTGCAAGATCACTGAAATACCCTACTAATAGTGTGGAACAAATGGCTTTCTCACCACCTATACGATAAATTTCTCTAATGGCTTCTTCTATAGAATCTATTTCATTTGCTGAATGAATATTTTCTGATTCTAATATCCACCCACAAAATGGACATTTTTTTATTTTATTTGATACTGTTATATTAACATTCCATTCACTTCCACACTGTCTGCATTTCATTATGTTATTCGCTCCATTAATTCACAAATAAATTTCCAACATATTTTCTTTACAAATATTATAACTATTATTTAAGACATAACATTTTAGGATATCATTTACTTTTATATTTTTTTTGCAAATTCATATTCACCATTTGATGCATAATATTCCAAACACATATGATTATCATTACCTGATACTGTTATTTTTGCTTTTGTTCCTGTAGAATCTAATTCATATTTTTTTTGCATAGTATACTGTACTTTTTTACAAAGTGCTCGCGCAAGCCCTATCTGATCGTAGAAATCATTTAAAACTTGATAACATTCTATTATAAAATCAAACTTTCCATTATCCCCCACAATACCAGTCGATTCCACTGTAAAATGATAAGATGCTCTTAACTCTTTTACATGTTTTCTCCTGTCTATTCCATCAATTTGTGCACTAAATTTTTGACATAACCATTCCTCTAATTCACTCGTTTGAGTACTCTGTATAAAATATTTTGTCCTTTCTTCACATTTTCTTCTATGAATATCTCCAAATAATTTTATCTCCTCATCCCTTTGCTTCTCCGCTTTTTTAACTTTTTCTTCTGTCTGTTTAGTACATTCACTGATTTTTCTATTCATTTTTCCTTTCTTTAGTCCAGAATAAATAGGAACTATTATTGCACTCGCCACCATAAATACTAATCCTGCACCTAATCCCTCTGTAAAACTATGAGCCAAAATCCATACAACAATAGCAATAACTATACCTATTACACATGCAGTACCACAGCCACTATCAAATATATCCGATTTTTGTTTTTCCAGTTCTTTTTTTCTCGTCTCCCCTGCATCTTTTTCAGCCTGCATTTTTAATTCATAATTATCTCTGATTTTCTGTTCTTCATTTAATAAATATCTACTTGCCATCTTTCCCTCTCACAATCAATATTTCTTTTTTTAATCAAACTAGCTGATATACTCTTTTCTTGAATATGTCAGCTAGTTCAATTACACTTTAAAAATCGCAAAGTTCTCTATTATCCCAGTTCATTCAATTGTTCTAATTCCCTCTTTGCATTTTCTAATGATTCTTTTATCTGCTTATTTTTTAAATCGTATTCATTAAACTGCTGATATGCCTCGTCTCGTTTTTGCTTTACCGCATTTACTTTTGATTGCAAAATCTCTATTTTTTCATCTATATTTTGCATTTTTTCAATTGTGCTTTGTAATTCTCCTTTCAATTTTGTTATCTTTTGTTGTTCATCACATTTTTTTCTTTCCCATACCTCAGTAAATCTTCCACTTAATTTTTCTAAAGGTTCAAAAAAACTATCCACTATATCTTTAATATTTCTTGAAAAAATTTGCTTATGTAACTCAGAAAGAAACTCATCATATCTTCTTAAATACATGGCATCTTCGTCAAATATATGTGCAGAATCTCTTTCTCCTGTTTGAATGTCATCTTCCAATTCTTTCAGTCTCTTTTTAATATCCTGACAGTGTTGATTCAATTTCTCATGTTCTTCATTTAAAACATCATACTGCTTTTGAAGCTTGTTATATTCATTTTCTGTTCTATCCTGTTCTTCTCGCAGAAAATCATATTTCCGCTCCATTGAAATAAGTTTATTTTCATTCGAGACTATAAATGCTTCCAGCGGATATTTTTTATTTTGACGAATAAATAGTTCTTTTAATACTACTAATTTATCTAGCCAAATAATCCCCGCAATTGAAACATCATCTCCACTTCCCTGCCTGCTTAGTTGTGAAAGTGTATCTGATAAACCATTTTCATATTCTTCTATTTTATCGTTTATCATTTCTAAACATCTGTTTCTATAAAACATATGTGTACCTTCCATATTTCGATAAGAATCTTCTATTCCATCGGTACCTACAAAACATGCTGAAACAGGATTTTGCTTTAAATCGATATAGCAGTATCGGAATCTTTCATTTACGTCAGAATCACACATAGAAGTAGTTACATTTCCAAAGCAACGTTCATCCCAAGGAATAGGTTGTTCTACTTTTCCATTTTCATAAAAGACTTCACATCTCCCATCTCCTTGTTGAATTAAAATAAGAAATGAATCAATTAATAAACTGCCTATCACTGTAGTTCCATACAAATGCGATAAAGCTTTCTTATTTTTATATGCATCTGCTGCCTTAGGTGAAAGTTTTACTATTTCTTCTTCCGTTAAAGGATTCTCCGATAGATGATTTTTAACCCTATCATTCCATTGCGATACAATAGTGTCCGTAATATGCCGTAAATGATATTTCCGACCGCAAACATTTGATTTAAACATAAATGGGTCTTCATAATATCCATCTGCAAATCCTTTCATACACTCCGTTACCACTTCCACAATAAATTGTGAGCCAATCTGGCTTCTTACACAATCAGAATCTCCATGTCCATCTGCAACAACTGCTATATAATAGGCGTGTTCACCTTCCACAGAATTTACTTTTTCTTCTGGAAATCCCCATAACTCTGCTTCTTCATCGGAAATAAACTCTGATTGCATCTGTTCCCTTATTATTTCATTTGTCTGGATTTCTTCCTTTTCTTCTGGACATTTTTCCTCGTACGAAGACAAAGACGAATAAGAACAGGAATAATCTTCACATGGAGTATCCTTTCTTATATGATTATATCCCCTGACAGTTTTATGAAATGTAAAAATATTTTCCATTATATTTCCTTTCTGAAAATATTTAATCAGTCAAATTCGGTTTCATCCCAAGGGTCATTTTCTGATCCAGAGTCAGAGAACGGGAAAGGGGGGATATCCTCTGGTTCTGGTACAGGGTCAGGGAAAGGGGGTTCTTCCGGCAATGGCTGGTGCTCAGATTCTCCCTTTACAGTTTTAACAATCTCCTCTGTAATACTTCCACCTGCAGAAGTACGACTTACTGAACCAATTTTAGATGCTGTTACAGAAGCCAGTCTAATTAACTTCGAAAAAGTTTTCATATCATCGGTTTTAATTACTGCCTCTGAATTTCCTACTACATCTGCAATCATATCTAAATCTGCATATTCCCCAACAGCAAAGCCTATTTTACTAGCATTCTGAAACCATCTATTCTTCTTAATTTCATCAAGTTCTTTTTTATAGTCACTTGTTGCCCCACCATCTGTCATAATAATAATGACCGGCATCAGATTTCCCATAATTCCTTTTAAGAATGTCTCTCTTGATAATTTACTATCTAATTCTTTAAGTGCTGCTCCAACTTCTGTCAGTCCTCCGGCCTGCAAATCAACCCAATAAAAATCTTCTGCCTCCTCTAATCCATCTGGCTGCATCCATTTTACGTTAGTATTAAACTCCATTACTGCAATTTGCAACTTAGCATTACTGTTTTTCTTTGCTACTTTTTTTAATTCTTCCATTGTTTCTGTCATCGCACGATTAAGAATAGCAATTGGTTCCCCAGTCATACTTCCCGATGTATCTAATAAATAAAATATTGGTAAATTTTTTCTAGGTGTTTCTGTCATACCTCCAAATAATCCATCATTTTCAAAAATCATTTCATCCATTGTTTTTTCTCCTTACATAGCTTATTTAACACTAATTTTTCTTAACTCTTACCGCTGTTTTTCCTGCTTCAAAAGAAAGATTATCTTTCAGTGGTAATACTTCTCCCGGATTTATTCTCTTATGCTTTCCACTTGGTGTTGTTACACGCCAACTCTCATCACTTTTATTTAAAACCCATAAACTTGAAGGCTCATTTGGTTTTGCCACAATTGTACCTGCAATGTCTAACATTTCTTCATAATTCACCGTTTTGAATTGAGAAGCATAAATTCTTGCTCCTTTTTTCCCCGGAATTGCATAGTCTAAGAATTCCAAACGATACGGTATCTTCAAAGCTTCGCTACATCTATGACAACAACATGGACGTCCATCTTTTACAAACACTTCCATTTTGCAATTAGGACAAGTTGTAATATCACTTCTAAACCGAACCAAAGCATCCACCCAATGTACTTCCTGCGGCCTTTTACTTGGATTCTTTATTCCTTCTTCTCCTAATGCTTTTAAAAATAATTCCTGAATATATTTAGGTAACATTGGCCATATAATAAGGGAATTTTTATGAACAATCGGATCTGGATCATTGCCTTTACCATTATTTTCCATCATAAATGCTACATCTTTTCCATATAGTCTTTCCTGTGTTTTGACCGTTAACCCCGGCACCAAGTAATGTTTTCCTTCCATTGGATGATTTAAGGTAAATAAAATATATAAGATAACTGCCATAGAATATAAATCTGACTGCACACTTGGCATAACAAATGGTGGCACATAATCTGCTTTGGTTTCTATCGCTCTCTGATGATTACTAATTCCTATAACAATTTCCGGAGCCATGTATCTCGGTTTACCAAGAACACCTGTTGATTTCCCACTCGGGGCAACATTATCATTATCCATAATCTTTACATCACCGTTATTAGGGTCAATTGCAAAATTCCCCTCATTAATATCTTGATAAAATAATCCTGCATTATGTAAAATCCGAAATGCTTTTATCATGTTTAAAGCCGCATCAATCATTATTCGATAATTTTTAAACATAACCACCTTATTCATAAAATCACCAACTTCATAATAGCCAGCTGGTAATACTTCCATAATATATCCATATTGTCCATTATTGTATGGTGTAATATCTTCTGGCCAAATAAAATGTGAATCTGGTCTTTTTCTATGAATATTATCCACAAGATTATCATAAAACATTTGAGAATTGTCTCCTATAGCAGCTTTTTTATACCACTTTAATACTTTTTCTTCTCCGGCATATTCTACTAAATATACATCACCTTGCCCTCCTTCAGCCAACCACTCCTTAATTGTTACCGTCACTCCTAATTTGGTGGATAACGTTTGTCCTTTTTTCAATTTTTCATTCATATGAAAACTTCCTCCCCTCTTTCTAATAATGAATTATGTATAGAAAAATATATAATTCTCTATTCATATATAGTTGATAATTTTTACTACCTACACTGTCCTGAAATATTTGCTTTTTAATATATTCCTTAATTTTTTCTATTAATTTGTCTGTTATTGATGCTGTATTATCCAATTGAAAATACAATTTCGAAGGATGTTTACTAAGCTCGTTTTTTACATATTGCTTTAACTCAGTTGGATTCTTAAATAATTTCCCGGTCTGCTCAAAATAAGTTAGTCCCCCATGCTCTACACAGACAGGATATTCTTTCCATGAATGATTTGCAGAAAACACTTTATCTGAAACTCCAAAATAATCATAACAATACTGATTAGAGATCCTACTAGAACGCATATCCCAAGTTACATCTACATGCCCATATTTTCCATTTATTTTTATCATATTCCAGGCATGATCCTGATTTTCAAGAACCTTAGATGGTTCATTTCCTGCCATTCCTACAACTAAAATACACTCTACTCCAAGATAATCACATAATAATTTATATGCTTTCGCTATTCCCTCACAGACAGCCGTATTTCTACAAAAAACTCCGGCTATTGTATGCGCCTCCTTCTGTCTCCTTTCAGATGTTCTTTCTTCGTATGAACCATAATCATACGTCGTAAGTTTAGAAATATGATTATGAATCCAGACACTTTTTACAAAATCGCCTTGTAAATTTGCCTCTTTTGCTTTCTGCAACGATTCCTGAATTTTGGCCTGTATCATTTTATTCCTGCGTGGAATATCTTTTATTGGATACTGATATTTCAATATAAAAGACATTTTATCTGAATAAAGTTCTATTTTTTCTACCCAGTAAAAATAATAATATTCCGGCCAGTCATAGTTGATTGCATATAATACATGATTTATTTCTTCTGAAGATAATATCTTATTAAATTGTACTTCTGTCTGCAAAGATTCTATAGCTATCCGTAATTCATCACAGGCAGCCCTTTCCCTTGTAGTTAAACTATTATAATAATATTTATTTTTTATCATGAAAGTTCTTTAATTTGTTTTATCATCCAGACAAATATCCCCCATTGCACTTCGATATTTCTGTTCCGAAACACCTCCACTATGACAACATGCATCATGAATTGCTGTAGGAACAAGTTGTACTGTTTTTCCATCTGCACACTCATGAATTGTAAGTTTCGCACGTTTATACCACGAACGAAATTGTGTCAAAGTTAATTTTAAATCTGGATTTCTTTGATTAATTTTGTCACAAAAAATTCTCTCTGCTTGAATAAAATTTCCTTCTTCAACTATTCCATCAACTTTTCTGCTTACTCTACTTTCTGTCATATGACCTATTTCTTCAGAAAATTGTATTTTTCCCCACGGAGTTGTCTGAATTGTAAATGGTAAAAAATCCGGATATCCATTACTATACATAACACAATCTTTGTTATATTCTTTTAATTTTTCTCTGGCAGCTATGCTTACAGGATAAAAGAAAGAATTTCCATATTCTCCCGAAAAGCTTCCTGTATTTAAAGTTGGAATATGATGTTTTCTATATAATGGTTCTTTCATTCCAGAAATCACTTTATAACTCTGAATTTCTCCTTTGAATTCTAACTCCTCCAATTGTTCAATCTCAGAAACTGTATTCATACTGTTGTTCCAATCAACTATAGATTGGTGAGCTGTTCAATTACCCGCAACAATATATTTTGCAATTAATGCTTCTATTTTAGCTGCTTTAGTATTTAACATGGTAATCATATTTTCCGTCTCTGCGTTAATTCCTTCCAGTTCATTTTGAAGATATGACACTATTTCAAGTATCTGGTCTGTATGTGGACCTCCTTCTCCCGCAACATCTGAAATTTTACTATATACCTTTTGATTTGCCTCTCGTAAATTTTCAACCGCACCTGGTATAACTCTTGCCCAGTCTCTCATTGCATCCGCTGCTTCTTGGTATAATGCAACTTGGTTTCTATTCTCTGCCATAATATTTACCCCCTTTTTATATATCAAACGCCTCTTGATATTCCCGTGATATTTGATTGTACAAATCATCTACCATAGGATATAGTCTATTTACCCTCGCAAGAATTTTTTCTAATTTTTCTTTGCTTTCCGTACTAATTTTGTCATTTCCCATTGCTTCACAGCAAACATTTGCTGCATTTAAAAGCACTTTTTCATTATCATTCACTGTCTCTACATAATCTCTCAAAGCTTGTAATATCTTTTTATAACCTTCTCTTGTCGCATTTTCCATTTTACTTCCTCCACATTCAATCTTTTTTATGTATATATGGTAAAAAGAGTTTATATTTTGTTCCATCCGTATAAAATATCATATCAGACTCCGTCTTTCCCGCAACCGAACCAAATGGAATATTCATCGAATCCCCTTGCGGCAATCCTATTGAGAATATATGTTTAAACCAGTCTATTTTTAATCTTGTCTCTCTAAATCCACCCCAGGAATTCTCTATCATTGCAAAATGTAATCCACTATCACTTCCATATTGGCAAAGAATCTTTAAATCTTCTTCAATATCATACAATCCCTGTGTTCCAGATACATTTTTCTTCACTGGTCTGCTTATATTCAAAATATTGGATAATCCGCCCAAAGAAAGTTCACTATTTAATTCATCATCCGTACCTTTATTTGCTAAATCATCACTTAATAACTGATTCGCTGCTTTGCCTTGAACCATCGTATTGGAATTTTGATTTTTTATCTTCATAAATTCTATCTTTCGATTTATTCTATGTTCTATCATATACGGTCTGAAAACTAATATATATGTATTACTTAACGAATTATTAAACATTTCCTCTTTTAATTCTTTCACCCGTTTACATATATTTTCTTCTCCAATTACACATTTAAATCTGCTCCAATATTCTGGGAATATTTTCATTTTTTTGTCATCCTGCAATGCCCATATTTCTATTTTTGTCCTCTTTAGATTAATAGAACGCAGGCACGCAAATAATGTATTTGATAAATTCTCAATACAATTATTTTCGTCAGCAAAAAAAGCAATATTTTCATTTTCTCCTTGTCTCACGATAACAGGGTCTGCTGGCAACAAATTCAATGGATATCCAGCAAATAAAACAAGATCATTCGGGTCAAAATCAATTCGTTGAGAATATCTCCTGTAAAATTCCATCATATTCTGTTTACATTCATCAAACGTATATTGTTCCCCATTATATATAATCGGATTTTTTTGTATATAGTGGTCTATCCTATCCGGTTCATACTTTTTATCTCCCACCATCTTTTGTTTTAACCAGTCAAACCGTTTATACTGGAGAACACGATCCTCATCCGAAATATATAAGGTTTTCATTTTTTCAAGTGTAGGCAATGCATTATCCCCTTTGGGATGTTTGCCCAACAACACTTGATATTGAGGCAAATTGTCTATCCATGAAATCTGCCTTTCTGTCAAATACTTTCTGGGGATATTTATTGTTTCCTGAATTTCTTGTGGAGTTGCTGACATAGCCATACGCACTCTTATCTGTTCCATCGCTGTACTTGAAAATCCACTTAATCCAGATGTAAACTTCTGATTTGCAAAGATAAAATGAAAACCTGCTGCTCTACTTTGCGTAAGTATATTCTGCAATGTAAATTTATAATCTTTCATATATCTCGACCCTTGCATTTTTTCAATTGCCTGTGACAATATAGATACTTCGTCAATAATCACAAATATCGCAGGAAAATAGACTTCCTTGGGTACATCTAAACCCCTGTCCCATTTCCCATAATTTCTGTATTTTTCTGGTCGCCCTACATTATTTAAAAAATCAATTCGACGCTTATATTCCTTTTCTATCCTATCCAAGAAAGCAAATATCATTGTTTCTCCTTTAGGAACTAATAAATATTTTATATGTGGAGGACAATGTTCTATAATGTTAGTAATCTGCGCTGTTCCTTTTAAATCCATAATCCATAATTCCACATCATCTGGATGATATGACATAACCAAATTATTTATCAGATTTTCCAATAAAGTGGACTTACCTGAACCAGAACCTCCCATTAGAAAAGCAGCAAAATGCGTTCCCTCCATATCTTGTTCATATACCTTTCCCGATGAATCTATTCCAAAAGGCCACTTTATTCTTCTATTACCGCACTGATATTTCGGTGGAAATTCTGGATTAATTCTTTCCAGATATCGGGTTCCCTTTTCTTTTGGTACATAGTCTTTTTGAATCTTCTTCAATTCCTCATCTGAAATTTCTTTAATTGACGAATACCAAAAAAATGGTCGCTGTCTTGTTCCATCTTTGCTTATCTGAATAAATTTTCCATTTTGAGTACTTACCCTAACCGACTGCTTTATAAGCTGATTCTCAAAAATATTCCTTCTTTCGTCCTCCTGCTTTGTCTTCATTATCAAAACAATCAAATGATATATATTCGCACTGGCACATAACCTTTGCAAAATTTCTCTGCTTTCTGAATCATAATAATCAGGATATCCTTTAATAATCAAAAAACGTGTTCTTGAATTACCTTCTTCTTTCTTTAATTCTTCTTCTAACGAAGATAGCACAGATTTAACTGCTTTTTTTTCTTCTGGAAATCTTATTAATCCCGGGCATTTCGCTTTCGATACTACTTTTCTCATTTCTTCTAGACAAAGACTATTACAAGTTATTGGATCAATATATGTAATTCTTTCAGGATATGCAGGAAAACAACGTAATACATTTGAAATCACTCCTTTTATTCCTTCTATAAGTGAATTTTCCATCTCATCTTCATATTCTATATATACTTTTCCCCCAGTATTCGTCGAAAAACCTTTAGGAAATATTAGCGAACGACTTGAAAAATCATAAAAACTTCCAAATTTTTTTCTAACTTCTTCACTCATATAGTTCGGAAATGGCATAGGCATCGCTACTTGCCCTATATAAAAAACAGAAGGTTCTTTTTGCGGTGGATTGTATTGAAAATTATTACTTAAATCTGTATTACGCTTCACCTGTTTTAAGCATTCTATTAATTGCTCTACTTCTTTGCTTTGTAATAACTCAAAATATCTTCTTTTATTTGTTTCTTTTCTATTCTTATAATCACTTACCTGATTTAACTCTACTTTTCTTTCTTCTTCTCTTTGTTTTTTATCAAGCCTACTCAATACACGATTTACAAGTTCTAAACCTCCTAAAGAATATTCATACAATTCTCTAGCATGAGGATCATACTCCGAATAGTCATCAATCTCTAATCTTAATGTTTTAAGAGAAGGCATATCAATCTCTTCTATATTTCTAGGTTTCAACACTATATAATTTAAATAATGTTTTTTTGCATCGTCTAAAAATCTTTCCAACTCTTTTTTTGTATTTAGAATTTTAGCTTTTTTATTCCTATAATCATCTTGTATTTGTTGTATTTTTTCTTTTATCTTCTCGCTTTGCTTCTTTTCTTCCCAATAAATATTTTTTTCTTCTTCAAGTAAAGAAACAGCCTTTTGATAAATTATTTTATACCATTGTTCTGGAGTCATATTCAAAATTCTCCGCCCCCTTATTTTTTCTTCCACGATATTTATTCTATTTGAATTATATCTTTTCTACATTTCTATTCAATACTTTGTGTCTAAGTGGTCGTTTTTTCGACACTTTTGGTCATCAAAACATAAAAATCATTTTATTCCTTAGTCTGTGGCCATAATAATTATCTATTTTCCCTCATTCTCTTTTTATTTCATCCCCATAAAAACATATTTTTCTTCAATTCAAGATAACATACTTCCTGATCTGGCAGTTCATTAAAATCACATCTCCCCTCTGCACTTATAACAATCCAGAAATGTATCCATTTCTGTGTATTTCATATATTCATCAAAATACATTCTTACAAAGTCCTGATTCTGAAACCAGACCATATTTTGCAGATCAAGTTCATATGAAACAAACTCTGTTTTATCAAACTTAAAAATCTGCCCATGCTCGGTCATATAGTACTTTGTATGTTCTTCTGTATGTACCGGGAGAGTAATTCCCTCCGCTTGTTGTTCCCGAATATACATTTCTACTTTTACTATTGTTTTAAACATTCTTGAATTACAAAAATGCATCCCCCAATATAATTTCTGTTCTTCCATTATATTATTTTTGTTCCCCCTTCCCTTGACTTTTATACAACAGATGTTCTCACTCTCCTTTCTTTTTATGACACACGTTTTTCTACTTGAATTATAAATCTTATTTCCTTTAATTCAATAGTTTGTGTCCAAGTGGTCGTTTTTACGACACTTTTGGTAATACATCTTGATTTTTCGCCCTGAAATTAATAAAAGAGCACTGCAACTTATTGTACTGTCGCAATGCTCTTTGCTTTTCATTTTATATTTTTCTGTTCTTTTTTAAAATCTGTCCATGCTCGATCATATGGTACTTTGTATGTTCTTCTGTATGCATCAAAAATCTCTACACAAACAATGACGACCATTTTAAAAAATCCTTTCTTGTTTTTTGTACATATCGCCTGCTAATCTGCACAATCTGCTCTTGGCCGGCTCCACCGTAAAGTATATACATATCTTTTTGTAACTCTTTCACATGACGAAAGTTTACAACATAACTGTTATGGCACTGGGAAAAATCCAGTTCTGACAATTGAGGAACGATATCTCTCATACGTTCCTTTACATGATATTCATTCCATACAGTTACAATCCTGGTCCCTCTTTTTTCGCGTTCTAAATAATAAATATCTGATGGCACAATGGAAATAACTTCATTCTTTAGTGTTGTTAAAACAATCCGAAAAGTATTTCCTTCAAAGTCCCGTAATATCCTGCTGATTATCTCTCCTACCTTATCCTGAAAATGTTTTTTTACAACAAACCATATATGTTCTGTATTGTATATCTCTGTCGCATAATGAAGATAGTTGCTCATATAAATAATCTGGCAGCTTGGCCAGGCTTTATTTAGCTTCTTTGCAACAAAAATCCCATTTTCTCTTCCTAATTCTATATCCAGAAAAACTGCGTCTAACGGTGTGCCCTTATATTCCAATAATTCCCCCGCTGTTGCAAAACATTTAATCTCTATAGTGAGCTCAATCATCAAAGAAAATCCTTCCAATGTTCTTTTACACGACTCTCTCCATTGTTTATCATCGTCACAGATTCCTATAACCATTTCCCCATCCTGCTTTCTATTTTTACAATTTTATTGCTCATTCGAGTTATAATGTATATTTCTTTAATAGGAGGACTACCTGCTTACTCTTATCCTACTTCTTCTCCCCCATATCATCCCTCATAAACAGCTCATGACTTCTTGGCTTATAGGTACCTCCGGCGAAAGAACAGTAGCGGTATACACAGTCTATGATATAATTCACGTCATCGTAGTCATATTCTGGTGCGGAATCTGGATAATATAATTCCATGATATAATCTTTTTGTCCGTCATTTGCTGCTACTATGTAAACACAAGTACCCTCATCATCATATGTTCCGGCCACGATTCCTCTTGCCATTCCATCAGCACCTACCTGATCTTTTGGTTCAACCTGATAAAGAACTTCACTTGGTTCACCGCTAATACTGTAAAATAGTTCTTTTGCATTTTGTACCGCATCCCCCGGATCATCCTCACTATAGAATTTCATTTCTATTGTGCGGTTTCCATTATCGTCTTCGTAATAGTAATCGTAATAATTTTCTTCCTCATTTATATCCGCATCATTGAAAACGTATTTCGGATAAGCAAAACTAAAACTTCCATCGGCGCTGTCTCTCTGATAGTAATTATCAACAGACAGACAATCACTGATGTTCATGCTCCAGTTATCGGTATATAGCTCATACGCTTCATCAGATTCACTGTCATCTGAAGATTCGCTGTCATCGTCATATGTATTTTCGCCATCATCCGTATCATCTGCATCATCGTAGTCAGTATCATCGTAATCTTCGGTATCCTCTGTACCGTCTCCTACATATCCACCGCCGCTACTGCCATCATTATTACTGTATCCACCATTTCCTGAGCTATTTCCTGAACCATAATAGCTGCCACTTGAAAGACTTCCTGAAAAATGACTTATGATCACGCCTGCAAGAAGTAAGGAAATGACTGCAATCGCTAAGGCAATAATTATTTCCTGGGCTGTATTTTCTCCCCTGTCTTCATACATAGAACTTTTATAATATGTGTTATTATTTCCTGTCATCGATTTCTCCCATATTTCTTATGTACTATATAAATCGTTTTGTCTCCTGCCTGTTCTAATAAGCAACACCCTGATTTAAAATGTGATTGATTCTGTCCGCATTCTCTGGATGACTGCTTGCAAGACTGGCAAATAAGCCTTTGGGATGGTCATCTCCAAAATGCTGAAGCAACAGGCACAATGAATCCCTATATCCTAATCTGCAGGAAAAGGCATCTGCCATGTATTCATTATTTCTACTTGTTTTCATGACTAAAAGAATACCAATCCATGTCCATAATTTAGTAAAACAACGAACAATACCAAGCATTACTACACTGGAAAATACTCCAAACATTGCCACGATAAAACTATTTTCATTTCTTGTAAATGCTGCCATCACACTGGCAACAATATTGAAAAATAATGCACCCAGTTCAATCAGTGTACAAATCCCTGCGATTGCCGTATTACCGAGTACTACTAAAAGGCATCTATCTGTATCTTTATGAGCAAGATGTCCAAATTCATGGCCTAATGTCGCTTTTATCACTTCATCTGGCATATTCAAAAGGCCTCTTGTTACACAGATCGTTCTTCTTCCTGTTGCAAATGCATTCTCTGACTCGTCATCGTTCATATATAATCTTACAGAATCTGAAATTAATGGCTCCTGCATTTTAGCTTTTTGATATACTTCATAAAATAATGGTTCTAAACGGCTCATAATTTCCGGATCTTTTATCTTTTTACATCCTGTCTGGAATCTTACGATAAATTCGCCAATTGGAGATAAAGCAATCACGATCGTTGCCAGATAAACAAAAAATCCAGATAACATTCCCCATTGTAATGGCAGAACAAACAATACGGACATTATGCCGCCTATGATTACCATATTTATTACCAGATAAATACATAATGGAATATTTTCTTTAGAAAATAACCGGCATAAAAAATCAACAAAATAAACATTTCGGATACCGCTCGAAGCAGCCGCTTTATTCGCAGGCATCGGCGCAGGCTGATTCATTCTAACTGGATTAGCCTGATTCGATGGCCATTGATCATTTGGGGGTATCTGTTCCCATTCTGGTGTTACATAGTTTTGATCCTGTGAAGGCCCGGCATATCTTTTGTTTATCTTTGCTCCACAGCATGCGCAATACATATCTTTATCAGATATCTGATTTCCACAATTTTCGCAAAACATCTTTCTTTCCTCCCGTCTTTTCATTCGTTAGTTTCATTATATTGTTTCTATTATCTATTTCAATATCACCTCCGAAAATGGATATTTTCTGACTACTTTTGGTTTTAAATCGAACTTTTTAGATATATTCTGACAAAAAATTCAGAAAAGAAAAAGTATTAATTGATTTCTTTTCTGAATTATATAACGCCTTATTCCATTATTTTTTTTGAACTACATACTACAGCATATCAAGGGAAGCCCAGACCATATCCCGGTCTAATGACTTATAATCGCGTTCTTTGTAAAAATCAAGTACGGGCTGCATTGCTCTTTTAACACAATTTAAATCCATATTTAACTTCGCATCTTTTACATAGTCGCTCATTTTTTCAAAAGCGGATTTCCACCGCTCTGCATCACAATTTGCGGGAATGATTTTTCAAGCTATATATTTCCATATCTTATATTTGCATTATAATATCAATATTTTTAAATTCAATACTCTTTCCATAAGTGGTTCATTTTAGAGCGGTTTTGGTTTGGTATCTATTTTCTTAGATATATATGTATAAAAAACAGTCTTGTCAATCTTAGATATTAACAGGACCGTTTCACAAAATTACATTTTTATATTTGTAACCCTACGACTACAGAAATTTTTTCATCTTCTCTTTCTAAATATATTCCACCCTCATATTGCGTAATGTAACGTTTAAAATCTTTTTTATTAAACTTTATTGATTTATGTTCTGTTTTTAATTCTAATAAAATTACAAGCTGATTTTTTATTACAGTGCCGTGAAGTTTCACCGCATCTGCCTGCTTTCCATATTCCATCAATTGAAGAAGAATTTCCATCACATCTTCTTCAGAAATTCTACCCCTATGATAATTTTGAAAAAGAATATCTGTTTCTATACCTTTTTGATTACATATCTGTACAAAATCTGAAAGTATTCCATCGACAAGATAATCTTTACAGAAAAAATATTGATTTAAATGATTATATCTTTCCTTTAATTCTTCAATATAATATCTATATTTCTGCTTTTTTTCTTTTTTACTTGATACAGAAAGATTAGATAACTCATCTAACTTTACAGCCATTTCATTTTGAATCTCTTCCAATTCTCCTGCCTGATTTTGAATTTGGCTATAATATTCTTCTATTCTTTTTCTATTTACTTCCAATTGCTCTTTTCTTTTAAAAATTTTTATTGTATAGATAGAAAATGCAATAATTAACGCACCTCCACCTCCAATAATAAAACTGTCTGCTACCATCTGCATCGGTCTTTCCCGAAGACTCGCCGAGGTATTATACAAAAAATTACTGAACCATCCAATACCAAAAAACCCCAAAACTCCAGTCAGGCAGACTACTTCATGTTTTAACTGATAAGAACGATATCTTTTCATTAACGGTCTTAAAATAAAATATAAAATAGTAAATACAATGAATACTCCCATGTATTCTAATATCGGTAAAATATTCAATGAGATTGCCTGATAGACTATTCCATCATTAACACATTCTGCTGCCAAAATACCCGTCAAAGTCTTGGCCAATGATTCCTGCCATAAAACTGCCGTTGCAATCCCTACCCCCAGTGCAGTGACTGTTGCAAACGTAGACATTGTAATCTTATACCATGTTTCATTCCCATACATAGCATTTCCGATTGCTAAGAATCCAATATTATATATAATAAAACGAACAGAACAAATTACCGGGAAAAACCAATCATACTTTCTTTTTCCAAAAAGTGTTCCTACCACAATACTATTCAGCAGTATTCCCACCATTTCCATCCATAACTGTGGTATATTCTCAATCAAAACTTCTCCTATATTCATTTTATATCCTCCGCAATTCCACAGCTATCCTGCTATATTCCAGATTATTCTCCTGCCACATTATCAGCCGCCTTTTTCACTGAAATGGTAGAAAAACAATTACTTTTAATCGGTTATTCTGCTCTTTTATATATTGAATCGTTCCCTGCGCTTCATCCACAATTTCTTTTATTATTTTAACGCCCCAGCCATGCAATTCTTTCTCTTCTTTCTTTGTTTCAAAATCAATTTTATCAATATCTAAGCATGCATTCTTTATCTGCATTTTCAAACCAAAATCCGCTTGAAGTATTGTCCATTTTATCTCCCGTTCTTCTAAATCAGTAATTCTGCAATTTTCTTCAATAGCGTTATCCAGAAGATTTTGAATCAATCCGGATACCTTTATTGCGGATAAATTAATTTTTTCTATCGCATCTTTTTCCAATTTAAAATCTATTTTTATTGAAATATTCTTTTGCCGGCATTCTGCTTCTTTTATTTTGGCAACTGCGTTAAGAAGCTCATTATCACAGAATCTTTTTTCCATAATATCTCTATCTATTGTCTCTTCCATCATATGGATATGTTTAGGAATGTCATGCCTGTATTTTCTTATTATATCAATTTGTTTTTGAAGTTCACCATCTGTTGATATTATAGATAATAAACCTTCTTTCCTTTTTTCGTTATTTTCTTCTTCCCTAAGCACTTCCTTTACCCACATATGAATAAAAAGTAAAAGAACTGCCCCCAGAGCTACCTTATACACTTACTTTCCCCTTGATATTATCTATACATACATCATCGACCACCGCAGGAAATCTGCTTTTGTTTCTTCTAAATGGCTCTTGCTTATATATACAATTTGCCCATCATAAAGCGTATATAAATTTCTTTTTGCCTCTCGAACATGTCTGAAATTGACTATGTAACTATTATGACATCTTGAAAAATCAATACCTGATAATACTTCTGCTATTTCATCAAACTTTCTCTTAATCGTATAGACTCCCCATACAGTTACGCATTTCGTATACTTTCCATCTCTTTCTATATATAAAATATCTGGAAATGCAATAGAAACTTTTTTTCTTTCTTTAGTTTCAGCAACAATTTTCCTTTCTTGATCTTTCATATCAGAAACAATCTTTCCAATAATATCTCCTATCTTATCTGTAAATTTACTTTTAATGACAAACCATATATGCTCCGTATTATAGATTTCTGTTGCATAATGGAGATAATTAGTCATATAAATAATTTTACAATTAGGACGAACCTTATTTAACTTTTTCGCAACAAAAATCCCATTGGCTCTTCCTAATTCTATATCTAAAAAAACAGCATCTAATGGGGTTTCTTTATATTCTAAGAGTTCTTCTGCCGTTGAAAAACACATGACCTCCATGCCCATATCAATCATCGTAGAGAATCCTATTAAGGTTCTTTTACATGATTCTCTCCACTTTTTATCATCATCACAAATTCCTATAACCATTTTTCTCCCTGCCTTATATTCTATCATTTTGTCACTCATTTGAGTTATAATGTATATTTCCTTTTAAATCTACTCTTAATAGGCCTTATGTTTTAAAATAATAGGATAAGTAATTATAAACTTTATATTTTCATATACTACTCACGTTTATTAATCTGAAAGGAGTCCATTGTGTTAAATCAAAATCCAGATGAATTTGTTTTAAAACAAATTAAAAATCTTTGTAATGAGAGAAACTGGTCTCTTTACAGACTTTCTATGGAATCCTCTATTCCATATTCAACACTGAACAATCTGTTTCGACGTGGAAATGTCCCGTCTATCAGTACTTTATGTAAGATTTGTGATGCTTTTCGTATCTCTTTATCTGAATTTTTCTCTGGAAACAATGATGCACTGTCCTCCCTCAATCCAGAACAGCAAAATCTGATTGGCTGCTGGAATCTTCTTAGTAAAGAAGATAAAAACCTTGTAAAAGCCTATATTGCCGGACTTTTAAAGAAGCTGCCAGAATAGCAGTATATGCGCCCCTATTCTTATATTCATTAATATAAATGTAATTATAACCCTTATGTAATATATTTTCAATACATGCTTTAATCGTCCTCAAAAATCTCTTTTTCAAATTGATTGGCAGCAGTATTTCCCTTTTGAATAGCCTCCTGTATCATCTGCCTGCCTTTTTCTTCATTTTTTTCTAACCCAACACCGTAAATATAAAGCAACCCTAAAATTGTAAGTGCATCTGTATCTTTATGTTGAATCCTGTTCTCTAAATATTCTTTAGCTTCATTTACTTTTCCTTCATCAATATATCCCAAGATTTCATACTGTAAACGGTAATAAGATTCCATATTTTCCCTCCATCTAATGCACTCTTGGAGTCTTTCCCACACTTGCTTTTGCGGTCGATTTTCCGAGAGTTCATTTTATTTTCTATAGTATACACTCTATCCTATAGAATTTTTTTGAATGATTTGAGAGAATTTTTCAAAAAAAACGATACCCCCACACTTTCGTGGAAACGTATCGTCTTTCTCTGCTAAAACATACTTTACAGATTTACAATAGATTAAGCCTCAAATGGTTCTCCTGTTAACTGCTCATATGCTTCTTTATATTTTGCAACTGTCTTATCGATTACTTCTTCTGGAAGATCATAATCACTGTCTGGGTTCTGTTTTAACCAATCTCTTACAAACTGTTTATCGTAGGAAGGCTGTCCCTTACCTGCTTCATATCCTTCTCTTGGCCAGAAACGGGAGCTATCTGGTGTGAGCATCTCATCACCGATTACAACTCTGCCCTGTTCATCGAGACCGAATTCAAACTTGGTATCTGCGATGATGATTCCCTTTTCCCATGCGTATTCTGCACATTTCTTGTAGAGAGAAATAGTATACTCTTTTAAGATATTAGCATAATAATTACCTTTTCCTGGATAAAGCTTTTCAAGGATTTCTACTGTCTTATCATAGGATACGTTCTCGTCATGGTCTCCTAAATCAGCTTTTGTGGAAGGAGTGTAAATTGGTTCAGGTAATTTTTCAGATTCCTGTAATCCTTCTGGAAGCTTGATACCGCAAACGGTTCCGTTCTCCTGGTAGCTTGCCCAGCCGCTTCCTGTGATGTAACCACGAACGATACATTCGACCGGGAACATCTCAAGCTTCTTGCACATCATGCTGCGTCCGGCATACTTTTCGTTCTGGAAAAATTCCGGCATATCTTTCACATCTGTTGAAATCATATGGTTTGGTACGGTATTCTCTGTAAGATTGAACCAGAACTTGGACATCTGTGTTAAAATAGCACCTTTGTCTTTCACTTCATTTTTCAAAATTACATCAAATGCTGAAATTCTGTCTGTTGCAGCGATAATTAAGCTGTCCCCGTTATCGTATACTTCGCGGACTTTTCCTTCTTTGATTGGTTTAAATTCTTTCATCTTGTCCATCCTTTTTTTCAATGTGATAAGTTTCAGTTTTACCTTAATCCATAGCCTTATTCTTTGTAAAAATCTTTGTAAAGACTGGCTCGGTTGAAATTATTCTACTACAAAATTTTAGTTTCGACAATTCCTTTTCACTGATTTTTTTCTTTCATATAAGAAGCGTAAGACTTACAAACGTCAGCAAGACAGCATTTTTCACAATAAGGAGTTGTTCTGGCGGTACAAACTTCTCTGCCGTGATACACTAAACGGTGGCAAAAATCGCTTCCTTCTTCTGGCGGTATAATTTTCCACAAAGCCATCTCCACCTTTTTCGGATTTTTCTCATTATCGACAAGACCGATTCGATTACAGAGGCGGATGCAATGTGTGTCTGTTACAATCGCAGGTTTACCAAATACATCCCCCATAATGAGATTTGCACTTTTTCTCCCTACTCCCGGAAGTTTTAAGAGATCCTCGAAGTTATCCGGTACCTTTGAGCCGAATTCATCTCGCAGCATACGCATACATTTACTGATATCTCTTGCTTTGCTTTTTCCAAGTCCACATGGGCGTACAATCGCTTCAATATCTTCTGGCTCTGCTTCTGCAAGTTCGTTCACACCTGGGTATTTTGCAAACAGATCTTTAACAATAATGTTTACTCGCTCATCTGTACATTGTGCTGCAAGGCGCACGCTGACAAGAAGCTTCCACGCTTCATTGTAATCTAATGTACAGTCTGCTCCTGGATATTCTTTTTTTAAACGCTCTATTACAATCGCTGCTCGTTCTTTTTTTCGCATAGTATTCCTCCATTTTATCAATCGCAAATTATATCTCTCTTCTGAGTGTAAATTTATATCAGATGTGAGATGACTCCCGCCTCTGTAGGTTGCAAGCTACAAATCAATATCAGTGGGGGAGTCAATCCTCCATCTGATATAGCCTCCGGCAGGATTGCAGAGATGCGCAGAAGAAGTATGTCATGCATTGCATGACACGCATCTCGCAGCAAGAATGTCGGGGCATTCTTGAATTTTTAAAAGTAATTGTAACTATTAAGATTATATCTTGTCCTGTCTATTCTTGCAAGCTTTTTCAATATTAATAATCATTATTATTTTATAAATTTAATGTACTCTAGAGCGTGTTTGAAAAATGCTCTAGGAATCTTTCTTACAATGGAGATAAAAAAAGAGAACTCCATCATACGATATATCAAAGTAAGAAAAGGTATATCAAACATACCTTCTCCCAAATAATATTACGTCGTTGATAGATTTCTCTTTTTTATTTTTAATAACTGTAAGTGAGCAAATACAGAAAAATACACAAAAATAGGTACTTCTTGTTTGTAGTCTAAGCACATTCCGACTTTTCATATAGTTTTTATTTATCTGAAGCTGACGCTTCTTGTTTGTAGTCTAAACACATTCAGACCAGTCAAGTAAAGTATGTCTTTATAATGCGGACATAGTTGTGCAATATTTTAAATTCCCTCATTTATAGTTAATAATTAATAGTATTTAATTAGGATTCCAGAATCCGCATAAATTCTTCACCAGTAATCGTTTCTTTCTCATAGAGGAAGTTCGCCAGTTCATGAAGCTTATCTTTGTTTTCATTCAAGATATCTAATGCTTTCTTATGCTGGGCTTTTACAACTTCTACAACCTTCTCATCAATCTTCTTCTGTGTGTCTGCAGAACATGCAAGGGAAGCATCTCCACCGAGATACTGATTATTGACAGTTTCCATTGCAACCATGTCGAATTCGTCTGTCATACCGTAACGGGTAATCATCGCTCTTGCAAGCTTTGTTGCCTGTTCAATATCGTTAGAAGCTCCTGTACTTATTGTTCCTGTCACAATTTCTTCTGCTGCACGTCCACCTGTGAGTGTTGCAATCTTATTCTGGATTTCTTCCTTCGTCATAAGATATTTATCCTGCTGTTCTACCTGCATCGTGTATCCTAACGCACCAGAAGTTCGTGGAATAATCGTAATCTTCTGTACTGGTGCAGAATTTGTCTGCTTAGCAGCAACTAAAGCATGACCAATCTCATGGTAAGCAACTGTCATCTTCTCTTTTGGTGAAAGGACAGCATTCTTCTTCTGATATCCTGCGATTACTACTTCTACACTTTCTTCAAGATCCGCCTGTGTTACTATTCTTCTGCCATTCCTTACTGCTCTTAAGGCACCCTCATTAATAATGTTAGCAAGTTCTGCGCCAGAAGCGCCTGCGGCCATACGGGCAATGGCATGCAAATCTACATTATCAGCAAGACGAGTCTTTTTACTGTGTACTCTTAAAATGGCTTCTCTTCCTACTAAATCTGGAAGTTCTACTGGTACACGGCGGTCAAATCGTCCCGGTCTGGTTAATGCCGGATCAAGAGATTCTGGACGGTTTGTTGCCGCTAAAATGATAACGCCATTATTACCTTCAAAGCCATCCATCTCTGTAAGAAGCTGGTTGAGAGTCTGCTCTCGCTCGTCATTACCGCCGATATGTCCATCTCTCTTCTTACCAATAGCATCAATCTCGTCGATAAATACGATACATGGAGCTTTTTCCTTCGCCTGCTTAAATAAATCTCTTACTTTTGAAGCACCCATACCAACAAACATCTCTACAAATTCAGAACCAGAGATAGAAAAGAATGGTACATTCGCTTCACCAGCTACGGCTTTGGCAAGCATCGTCTTACCTGTTCCCGGAGGGCCTACTAAAAGAACTCCCTTCGGCATGGAAGCACCAATCTCTGAATACTTTGATGGCTGATGCAGATAATCTACGATTTCAGCTAAGTTCTCCTTCGCCTCATCTTCACCCGCTACGTCACTAAAACGGATACCTTCCTCGGACGGTACATAGACTTTGGCATTACTCTTACCCATACCAAACATCATATTCGGACCACCGCCGGACATCTTGTTCATCATCTTCTTCTGCGCATAATATCCTAATGCGGAGAACAACACAATTGGGATAATCCAGGATAACAGGAAGGATAATATTGGAGACATCTGTTCCTGAACCTGTGTCGTAAATTCAGCTCCTGAACGATATAATCTCTCCGTTAATCCCCAGTCACCATCCATCTTGGACGTCTTATAAACGGTTCCATTCTGATCGGTAAATGTAATCTGTGAATCATCAATCTCTACTTTTTTAATCTGTTTATTTAATGTCATATTCATAAACTCATTATAATCAACCTTCTTAATGCTCGCCTCTCTAATCATCGGCATAACAAACATATTGACCAGCATGAGTACGAGAAGCACAATAATATAATAAAAAATAAACGGCTTTCTCGGTGTCTTTACTTCTTTCATAACTGTCTGTTACTTCCTTTCTGTATACTTACAGACAATAATACTTTCTGAAAATTCTTACAATCAGTTACTATTGTCTATTGGACTATTGTAAACTTTCAAAGCTAAAGTTGTCAACGAACATTATGTGAAATAAATGTGAATTGCTGTTTCATTCATTAGGCAGATGCAGATGAATCCAGTGAACCCCATCAGCCATATTTGTGATTTTAGTCGCGGCGTGTTGAATGTTCGCTTGTGCACTCACATCCAACACTTGCTCCGAGACCACAAATATAGAGTATTGGTTCTCGTCGCGGGCGTCTGCCGTTTTACTGAATTAAATAGTCATCTCACTTCTTCTGTGTATATTTCGTATACTTCGCTTTGTTTGCTGAGTTTTAATAATGTCTCTTTATCTGCGATTGTAGTAAATCCATACACTTTTATCCCATTCTTCTTGATGTAGGATACCATCTCTTTTAATTCTTTGGTTGTATAATTACTGTTATCTTTCTCCATCATAGCGAGGAACTTCTTCTGATTGGAAAGATAGTTAAGTAAACTGACAAAATGCTGTCTGGCATTGCTTTCACTTTTAAGGTTTTCTTCCGGGTCATCCCATTCGTCCTCATTACCCATATCTTGTGTTTCACACCCTGGTAAAAGGTTTGGATACTTTTTCTCATCCCACTTAATTGCTGTGTTATAAGAAGGATTGCATACAAATCCAATATTCGGTATATTCGACTGAAAGTTTACTACTCCTTCTTCTTCCTTCTCCAGTTCTGCTACCTGCACCGCACACCATACTTCTGCTAAATCCTGCTTATCCACATATTTCTTAAAGTCGGCATATGACATAATTTTATCTAAAGAAACATAGCCTATATACATTTTTCTTTCATCTAATTCCTGTAATGTTTTGAGAGACTCTTCCTTAGATCCTGCCGCACATAGATTGATTTCTTCATCGTCTTTCACATCAAAGTATTTTCTTGTATATTTTAAATTCTCTTCTACCGTATTTTCTTCCTTTCCAGCAATGCTTCCATATACAAAAACATTTGTAGCTGGCTTTTTAAAAATATTGTTATCATAGTATCTTAGCTCTCCCCGTGTGATTTCTCCTGATACATCTGTCAGGCTACCTGTAAAACTGGAAGTCTGATTGACTGTGATATTATAATTCCCATATCCTTTTGCTTCCACCTGCACAGAACCTCTCCTTTTCCCTGGTAGAAAAACTTCAGAATATACCGCCATATCACGACTCATCTTACTTATCGCGTAATCTTTGTCTCCTATATTCTTCGCTGGATTATAATAAAAACATGATACAATCGTTGGAAGGCAGAATTGTACAAATAAAATCAGCACACATGCCGCCGCTAAAATAGTCAGCCCCATTCTGCGAAACGCACGTCTGATTGAACGGTTGACCATCTCTATAAATTTTGTATCTATATCCCCTATATCATCGTTCCTCTTATTATTCTTCTCAGCGGCTGCTTTTTCCTCAAAAATATCATTAAGTTCTGGAATATCTTCCTGCTCATAAAGGTAATCACTTATCGCTTCCTGCCTCTCAATATCTTTCTCTACCTTTTTTCTCTGTTCTAATTCTAATTCTCCGGTCTTATATAATTCCAGTAATTCGCGGTATGTCATCTTCCTTCCTCCTTCGTTAAATATTCTTTTAATTCCTTCTTTGCACGATAAGAAAGAACCTTCACATTACCTGGAGTTATTTTTAGCATTGCTGCAATCTCTTTTTGCAAAAAATCTCCAAAATACTGTAATAGTATTACTTCCTTCTTCTGTCCTTTCAGGCGGTTCACAGCATCCCACACCCTCTTTTTTTCTTCTTTATGTAATATCTCTTCCAAAATATCATTCTGAATAAAGGCTTCTCCTTCACCAGAAATAATCTTCTCCCTTGAATTTCTTCTATCCACTTCTTCTGTTTCTATGGAAAACAAATTCTTCTGCCTATTATAATAATTATAATAAAGATTCCGGGCTACCATATAAAGCCATGCCCGCATATTGGTGTGAGAATCTTTCAATACCAGCAGAGCTTTTAAAAATGTATCCTGCAAAATATCATCGGTTACTGTCTCACTTCCACAAAGAGAATATACAAAAATGTATAGCTCCTTATAATAACGGTGATATAACGCTTCTAACAAATGCTTATCCAGATTCTCACTCCCTTTCCTCGATACTTTTCGACTTCTTTCATACATATAACAAATGAAAACCAAAAAGGTTACAATATTTTTTACTATTTAATTCATTAAGTAAACAACAGACGAAGCCAGTGAACTTCATAAGCCATATTTGTGCTTTTAGTCGCGGCGCGTTGAATGTTCGCTCTATGCGCTCGCATCCAACACTTGCTCCGAGACCACAAATATGGCTTATGAAGTTCACTGGCT
>JABLTN010003601.1_pt1 | contig 37526 bp, 30 predicted proteins | sample 7160141 | NCBI WGS metagenome assembly JABLTN01 (sample SAMN14651226, study PRJNA627086) | human gut metagenome | isolation source: feces | host: Homo sapiens | reverse complement strand
TTCAATCAATGATGCAACCGTATCTGCATCCATACCTTTAAATTCTTCTACTACCCTGATCAGTATATGCGCCAATATGATCTTCTGTCCAAGCAGGCGCTTGGCACTGGCATCATACTGTGCTTTCTGATCAGTAGCCTTGGAGGAATATACAATTTCGTTATCCATGTTTCATCTCCTTTCCCGATAAAACAGAATAACATGCATATTTTAGCTTTGTATATTGCCTCCGCCTCTCCAAGTTTGATTGTAACGGATATCAGAAAGGAAAACAAGTTTATAATTATTTACCCATAAAAAATCCAGATACAGCATCTCATATCTTATAAAACATAACAAATCCCCTGCCTGCTATAGATTCTTACATCTCAAATATCTATAACAGGCAGGGGATTTAAAAATTCATCTACTTATTATTTAATCTTCCATGTCTTTACATATCCGATGGATTTCTTTTTCAACTGTTTCTTTAAAGCTGTCTTTGCTTTCTTTGTACCTTTCACAGTAATGGTTGCTTTCTTATTAATACCCTTGAATGCATTCTTACCGATAGTCTTCAGCTTTCCTGCTGCAACTGTGATCTTCTTCAGGTTCTTGCAGCCGGAGAATGCTTCTTTACCAATCTTTGTTACATTGCTTCCGATCGTAACTGTCGTCAGCTTCTTATTGCCTTTGAATGCTTTATCAGAAACCGCAGTTACCTTATAAGTAACACCTTTTACTTTTACTGTAGCCGGGATTGTAAGTTTCTTGGCATTCTTGTCCGTGATCTTTGTTACTGTAACAGTTGGATTCTTCTTAGAAGATGAGGTTACCTTTACATTTATCTTCTTAGATGAAACAGTTAAGGTTGTGCCTTTCTTTGCCGGTTTTTCTGTCACTGGTATTGTTATGACCGGCAAATAATTTTCCTTGGCATATTTATATATTTCAGAATCTTTATGACACGAAATTACAAGCTTATCACAGAGACCAAATGCATGATCTCCTATACTTGTCACACTATCCGGAATCGTTATACTTGTTAAACCACTACAACCATAAAATGCATATCCCCCTATACTGGTCACACCTGCAGGGAGCGTTATACTTTTTAAGCCGCTACAGCCCCCAAATGCACTATATCCTATATTGGTCACGTCTTCCGGGATTATTATACTTGTTAAACCACTACAATCCTCAAATGCCTGAGCGCCTATACTGGTCACACTCTTCGGGATCACTGTTTTTTTACATCCATAAATTAATTTATTACTTTTTGTTTCTATAATAGCATTACAATTATCTCTGCTATCATAATATTTATTTCCCTTATCTACTATTATGCTTGTTAAGCTATCACAACCATCAAATACAAAATCTTCTATACTTTTCACACCTGCCGGAATCGTTATACTTGTTAAACTGCTACACTCCTGAAATGCATGCGCTCCTATATTTTTCACACTTGCCGGGATCGTTATACTTGTTAAGCTACTGCAGCGATAAAATGCACCATCTATACCGGTTACTTTCTTATCATTAATCTTCCCCGGAATCACAAGTTCTGTCTCATCACCTACATAGTCGGTAATGGTAATTCCACTTTCATTTTCTTTATATGTAAAATAACCATCTGACTCCGCCTGTGCGGTCATACCGATTCCACCACAAAGCAATACACACAGAACCAGTCCCAATCCTGCATAGATCAGGCTTTTTATCTTCTTTTGTATCATTTTCATTCATCTCTCCTTTTCTTTTACTGATATACTATTATTTAATCTTCCACGTCTTTACATATCCAATGGATTTCTTTTTCAACTGGTTTTGTAAAGTCTTCGTCACTTTCTTTGTGCCTTTCACAGTAATGGATGCTTTCTTATTAATTCCCTTGAATGCATTCTTACTGATAGTCTTAAGTTTTCCTGCTGTAACCGTGATCTTTTTCAGGTTCCTACATCCGGAAAATGCTGCTTTACCGATCTTTGTTACATTGCTTCCGATCGTAACCGTTGTCAACTTCTTATTTCCCTTGAATGCTTTATCGGAAATCGCAGTTACCTTATAAGTAACACCTTTTACCTTTACTGTAGCCGGGATTGTAAGCTTCTTCGCATTCTCGTCCGTGATCTTTGTTACTGTAACAGTCGGATTTTTCTTTGAAGATGAAGTCACCTTCACTTTAATCTTCTTAGATGAAATAGTAAGGGTTGTGCCTTTCTTCGCTGGAGTAGCTGATTTTGAATCATCCTCCTTTGGATTTTTCCATGGGTTCTCTGTCTCAGGTATTATTTTGACTGGTTTATTATGTTCCTTTGCATATCTATATGCAATGGAATCCTTATAACAAGTGATCACAAGCTTTTCACAGCTAGAAAATGCACCTGACGATATATCTACTACACTTTTAGGAATCATTATACTCTTTAAACTGCTGCACTCATAAAATGTATCCCCATCTATCCATTTTACACCTTCTGGTATTGTTATGCTCTTTAAGCTTCTACAACCGGAAAATGCCTGATCCTGTATCGTTTCTAATCCTTCCGGCAGTATTATACTTGTTAAGCTACTGCAGCTCATAAATGTATTATAATCTATACATGATACTCCCTTCGGTATTGTTATACTCTTTAAGCTATTGCAACCGTAAAATGCACCATTTCCTATACTTCTTACATTTTTCGGTATCGTAATACTCGTCAGCCCAGTACCAGAAAATCCGAAACCACCTATACTCGTTACACTCTCCGGCAGTGTTATATCAGTTAAGTTCTCGCAGTTTCTAAATGCACTGTCTCCTATAGCTGTTACCTTTGTCCCATTAATCTTATCCGGAATTACAACCTCTTTATCCTCTCCTCTATATTTGATAATAGTAATTCCATTTTCTTCCTCTTCATATACAAAATCATCATATGCCGCCTGTGCAGTCATACCGATCCCACCGCACAGCAATACACATAAAATCAATCCCAAGCCTGCATAGATCAAGCTTTTTATCTTCTTTTGCATCATTTCCATTTATCCTCCTGCTTTCAATCTCACCAACTGTATACATTTTCTAATAGAACCACAAATCACCGGAACGTGACCTGTGGTTCTGTTCTATAATGTGTTTTTACAGTTTCTTATATAGATAAGCTTTATAACTACTTCAATATAGCTACTTTACAATGACCTTGATCCTGGACTGTTCACCATCCGGTGTAAATACTGTAATGATTGCTGTTCCCTTCTTCTTTGCTGTTACCTTACCCTTAGATGTAACAGTAGCAACTTTCTTCTTGGAAGATTTCCAGATCAGCTTTTTCTTAGAGCAGTTGTTAAAGATCGCACCTAACTGGATAGATTTCTTTCTCTTTAATGAAATGCAGATATCAATGCTTGGCTCTTTGCATGGTTCAAATGTTGCTATATATGTACCCGTAAGTTCATCAGGATCTGCATATTCGTATGTATTCCAGATACGGACATAATAAGTACCTGCCTTCATATCATACTGACGGAATTTTTCATTTGAAATCTCAGTGAACCTTGAATAACCAGTTACGCTACCCAGCATTCTTAAATTAGAATCATATAATTCCATATTTAAACTTCCATGCAAACAAGCGTTGTCTGTAGATCTTAAATAGAAATTTCCCTTTGACTTTAAAACAATTTTTAATACTCTTTCTTTTGTACCATCTAATGTGATCTGGTTATATTCGCCAAGAGTAACCTTTTTAGCCACATCTTTCAAAGTTGCTGCTTCTGTCTTCATAGCAGGTGTTGCCGGTACGATACAGCAGATACCGATCACCAGAGCAAGTATCATGCTCATAATTCTTTTTTTCATCTGTTTTGTTTTCATTTTTTTGATCTCCTTTTCCATTACACTATGTTTTCTTAAGTTACATTGCTTTTTATCATACTTATGTAAACTTCCCCGTTGTCTGTAAAAAAGCATAAACATTATAAAAAAAAACGGGTGTCAATAGTTCACAAAACATTTCTCATTTTTTATATATTTTGCTTCATTTTACTCTCTCCCTTCTATAATTATCTGCATGTTTCTTTTCCCATAAAAAGAACATCTACTATCATAGACAGGGCATCGGCAGAAAAAGTTTTAAAGAATTAAAAAAAAATCCAGATACAGCATTTCTGCCATATCCGGATCTTGTTTTGATAATATTCTGTGAATAACTATCTCACCTTTTTCACTTTTATACCTTTCTTGACATAATAAACATGCTTTTGATAGGTAACTTTTCCGGTGTAAGATTTCTTCCATACACCATTCTTGACATAACATTCTTTCTTACCATTCTTGATGAATGCTGTCTTGTCTGTCTTCAGACCTTTTTTAACGTAATAAGTTGCCTTACCTACTTTTACAAATCCGGTCTTAGTGTTCTTTGCACCCTTATTCAGATAATAGGTCTTCTTACCTACCTTTACAAATTCATTCTTTGTACTGCAAACGCCCTTCCTTACATAGTAGTATTTCTTGCCATTCTTCACGAATCCGGTCTTCTTATTCTGCATGACACCCTTCTTGATGTAATAGGTCTTCTTACCTACCTTGAAGAAGCCGTTCTTTGCCGACTGGATCAGACCTTTCTTGACATAATAGTACTTTCCGTCAGAACCCTTTACAATGCCGTTGCTTGTAAGGGATACCTTTGGTTTTGAGATCTTATAAGAACCACCATTGATGCTTCTTGCCATCTTGTCAAGTGCTTCATACAGATTCTGTTTGCCCTTCATAGCGACCTGCTTTCCATTAAAATCTTTCGGATTCTTTCCCTTCTTGATCAGCTTCTTCATGGCAACTGTATTGTTCGGAAAGCAAAAGGTATCAAAGGCGTCAAAGGTGCTCATCACATCAGGATCACAGCATACTAATTTTAAGAACTGTGCTGCAGTCTCATCCTTCTTGCCACTCTTTACCGCGAAATAGGTTCCGCCCCAGCAATAGGAGATCGGTCCCTGGCACACTGCCATCGGCTTGTCAAATATTATAGAACCCTGCACTGCCCACGAACAGGAGAACCAACCGAACACCTTGCCGGAATTCATATCGTTCACCCATTCCGTTGTCCACATACCTCTTCCTGTATCATATCCGTTGTCATCTGTTCCAGCCGCTATCTTCTTTGCAATCTTCTTGTCTGCTGCAGATAACATATAGCTCTTATCATAATCCCAATCAGCATCATAAAGATACTGATCCCCTGCCATCTGATGCAGCATTCCATATTTAACAGTTCCTGCCTCATAACATCCTGATGCACCTGAAGTCATATAATAACCGGCTTTTTTCATCTTCGCCGCAACCTTCAGATAACCATCTGCAGTACTGATCATCTTCTGCACCTTATCCGGATCAGAAGTTCCAAGGACTTTCTTTGCAATGTACGGATCATACATAAAGGTTCCCGGTGAAACATATGGTGCAACCGCTGTAAGTTTTCCTTTATAGGTTCCTGCTTTTCTGGTATAAGGATAAGACTGGCTGTACGCCTCGGTCAGTCCCAGCTTATCCATATCTGTAAATACCCCGGCGGACAGGAACTTGTCTGTTACAGCAGCATCCATTGCAACCATGATCGTAACATTCGGATTCTTTTCGAGCATAGCTTTCACCGTTGCATAATATCCCAATTCTATACCAGTCATCCCCAGGTTGATATACTCCACCTTTTTCTCATATTCCGGATATTTCTTTTCCACAAGCTTCTTCATATTAAGACTGTCGTTCCAGCCTATGATATAAATCTTATTTGAATCAAGCTTCTTAAACTGTTTCCCGATTACATAGACGTTAAATGTTACTGACACTTCATTTCCGCACTCATCGGTAACCGTACAGGTATAGCTCGCAGATGTGCTTTGTCCGGAAATGCTTTTTGGTGCTTTACAGGTTATGGAAGCTCCGGTTCCGACTTCTTTCGTACTAATAACACCATCAGTATTTTTTGATGTTGTCCATCTATAGGTTAACTTGCCTGTTTTACAGCTTGCCTTTACCTTCAAGGTCAGTTTTTCATTCGGAGATGCAATAATCGAGTTGTCTCCAACTGCCTTTGCAGATAACTTGTTATCAACATTAATTGTAAAATACTCCGTACTGACACTTCCGACCTCATCCACTACCCTGCAGTAATAGTATGCATTTTTTGTAATCTTATCGGTTGTGATCTTATTACCTGTTGATGATAATGCTGTAAACTTATTAGAAGCGGCTTCCTGCTTAAACCACTTATATGTAAGCTTGCCCTGCCCATTACCTGCTTTTACTTCTAAGGAAGCAGACTTACCATAAGTTACCTTTCGTCCACGATCACCAACTATTGAAACAGTAGGACCGGAGCCGGTCGAAATAGTAAAAACATAATCTAAAGTCTTTGTGTTGTCCTTGTTTTGAATGGACGCACCAACATAACCATCTGTTTTTGTTACATTCTTTAATGTACATATATTCCCATTTGTAACACTATCATATCCGAATACTCTCCATGTAATCTCACCAACTTCAAAATCAGATGGCAACCGACTCAGATCCGGTATCAGCGTAACACTTCCACCATATTCAACTTTTACAGAATCAAAATAATCCCCAAAACCACCAGCCCCCGACAGGAATTTCAGATTCGGAAGACACATAACAACTGCTATGGCAATGCACAGCACTGCCAGTATTTTTTTCATCTTATTCATAAGAATCTCTCCTACTTATTATATTGTAGTAATTTTTAGAGACCCTCTCCAAGGTCTTCATAATTATTAGGTTCCAGCCTTTACTTTACTATAACTTTGATTCGGGATTCCTCACCATTCGGTGTGAAGATAGAAATGATCGCGGTACCTTTCTTCTTTGCTGTTACCTTGCCCTTAGATGTAACAGTTGCAACCTTTTTCTTAGAAGACTGCCAAGCCAGTTTCTGCTTGGAACAGTTATTGAAGATTGCACCTAACTGAATTGATTTTTTTCTTTTTAATGTAATGCAGATATCAATACTTGGCTTCTTTGTCGGCTCAAATCTTGCAAAATATGCGGCTGTATGTACATTCTCGTCCGCATTCACAGCGTAAAGACGGATATAGTATGTACCAGCTTTCAACTCTCCAACTCTAAACGTATCACTTGAAATTTCATCAAGGTACCCCTTTTCATATGATCCAAGCATCGACATATTGGAATCATAGAGTTCTGCCGTTATAAAACTGCACCCCACCCCTAAACAATTCGACCGTGATGCTGTAAGATAGAATTTACCTTTTGACTTTAATACAACCTTTAATACAGTTTCCTTTGTGCCATTTATAGTTACATTGTTATATTCACCAAATGTAACCTTCTTTGCCACACTCTTTAATGATGCTGCTTCTGTCTTCATTGCCGATACTGCCGGTACGATACAGCAGATACCGATCACCAGAGCAAGTATCATGCTCATGATTCTTTTTTTCATCTGTTTTGCTTTCATTTTTTTCTCCTTTTCCTTTACACTATGTTTTTCTTAAGTTACATTGCTTTTTTATTATACTTATGTAAACTTCCCCGATGTCTGTAAAAAAGCACAAATATTATAAAAAAAAAAAAACGGCTGTCAATAGTTCACAAAATATTTCTCATTTTTTATATATTTTGCTTCATTTTACTCTCTCCCTTCTATAACTATCTGCATGTCCCTTTTCTCATAAAAGGAACATCTACTATCATAGACAGGGCATCGGCAGAAAAAGTTTTAAAGAATTAAAAAAAATCCAGATACAGCATTTCTGCCATATCTGGATCTTTTATTTATCAATATTTCGCAAAATCAATATCCTTGTAAGCAATTAATTTTGCTCTCAGTATATCTTATTTTCGTAGTCTTGAAGATCATGGAAAATACCATCTATATAAACCAGATTATCAACTATCCTATACAACATAAAATATCTATGTCCTGCAAAATTAATTCTTCTATATCCTAAATCCTGCAACTTTTTATTTCGACATAATTGTAAACTTCCGGCAACATCTTCTAACTTCTTTTTCGTATTCTCAAAATCATTTAATAAACTTGTCGCAGCCTGTGGATTTCTCTTTTTCTCAATCAAATATTGAATAATCTTCTCCAACTCCTCTGCTGCATCAATCGTCATAAAAATCTTATATGCCATATTTTGTCCTCATATCCGCCACAAATGCATCTGCATCTATACATGCTCCCTGCTCTGCGTGTTTTCTCGCATCTTCCAGTCTTTTCAGTACATCTTCTTCGGACATACTTTGATATATGTTGTTACTTCTTTTAATCTCAAATGGAAATCCATTTGCAGCTACTGCCTGTGTCAGAAAGATTCTTATCGCTGTCGTAGTATCTGTTCCCAAATCCTTGAACAAGCTATCTGATTTTCTTTTTAATTCATCGTCTACTCTAACCTGAATTGTACTTGCCATATAGTGCCTCCTTCATTCTTGCTGTTGTATTGTATTTGTATTGATATGTCAATATATTGTATTGCTTTTATACGTTTATATTACAATATCGAATATAAAAAAACAATATTAATGATAATTTCATTACAAAAGCAAGATAAATTTTGAAAAATAAAAATGCTATAACGAGACAACGCCGGATACATATAAAATTGTATCCGGCATTGTCTACTTTTATCTATATTCTATTTCGTCTTACAGACTCATGCCACCGTCTACACGGATAACCTGTCCTGTAATGTAAGATGCCTTGTCGGATGCAAGGAATGCTGCTGTCTCAGCGATATCTGATACCTCACCCAGTCTCTTAACTGTGATGTGGTCGAGCATCGCATCCTTCATCTTATCTGACATTGCGTCTGTCATATCTGTCTTGATGAATCCCGGTGCGATCGCATTTGCTGTTACACCACGGCTGCCAAGCTCCTTTGCTACAGACTTCGTCATGCCGATGATTCCGGCTTTGGATGCAGCATAGTTGATCTGTCCTGCATTTCCCTCAATGCCGACTACGGATGACATGTTGATGATCCTGCCGTACTTCTGCTTCATCATCGGTCTGTACACATGCTTGATACAGTTAAATGCACCCTTCAGGTTGATATTGATAACCTGATCGAAATCTTCTTCCTTCATGCCGAGCATGATATTATCTTTTGTAATACCGGCATTGTTTACGAGGATATCAACTCTGCCATACTGCTCTAGTGCAAACTTGATAAGTCCCTCTGCTTCTGCAAAATCAGCTACATTTGCCTTATAAGCAACTGCTTCTCCGCCAGCTTCCTTGATCTCTGCTACGAGACTGTTTGCACGCTCCTCTGAGCCATTATAATTGACAACTACCTTTGCGCCATATCCTGCAAATGTCTTTGCAATGGCTCTGCCGATACCACGTCCGGCACCTGTTACGACTGCTACTTTATCCTTAAGCATTCAGTTCCTCCAATTTCTTCAGATCATCAACCGTTGCGATGTTGATACATTTCATTTCCTTGTTGATCTTTCTCATAAAGCCGGACAGAGTCTTTCCAGGTCCAACCTCTACAAATGTATCTACGCCGTCTGCGATCATAGCTTCGATACTCTGCTGCCATCTGACAGATGAATATACCTGACGCATCAGTAAAGTCTTAACCTCTGAAGCATCTGTTACATAACATGCATCAGCATTACATACATACGGAAGGAAATCGTCTGCGATTTCTACATCTCTTAAGTATGCATATAACTTTTCACCGGCCGGTTCCAGCATCTTGGAATGGAATGGGCCGCTGACATTTAACTTGATCACTCTCTTGGCTCCTGCTGCCTGAAGGGCTTCACATGCTTTGTCAAGGGCTTCTGTCTCACCGGAAATAACGATCTGTCCGGGGCAGTTATAATTTGCGATCTGAACATTGCCCGGAGTCTCCTCACAGACCTTTGCGATCACTTCTGCATCTGTAGCGATAACGGCTGCCATAGCACCCTGACCAAGCGGAACTTCATTCTGCATCAGGATACCACGCTGTCTTACGGTACGAATCGCATCCGGAAGCTTCATAGCTCCACAAGCTGTAAGTGCGCTGTACTCACCAAGTGACAGACCTGCGAATACATCTGCCTTCAAACCTGCATTCTTTACATGCTCATAGATAGCAAGTTCTGCTGCTACCATAGCAGGCTGTGTATATTCTGTCTTGTTGATATCTTCATTTTCCTCAAAGCAGATCTTCTTCAGATCAATGTCAAGCACACTGTCTGCTGTATCGATTACTGCCTTGCTGTCTTCAAAACTGTCATAGAAATCCTTAGCCATGCCTACATACTGTGCGCCCTGGCCAGGGAAAATAACTGCTGTTTTACCCATTTTCTCACCTGTCTATTCTTTATATTTACTGACAACGGCCGAACATCATTCACTCTTTGACTGTCGCCATCGTCTGTTCCTCTATACTAAAAGAAGCAGCCAGTCTGTCATCCACCAACCTGCGCTGGGCAAATCTGGTATATAGACATCTTCGCTGCCTCTTGTCTGCTTCTGATGTGAATTATTCTTCTACACCTTTGCTCTTAAGATAGTTAAGTACGTCTTCGAATGTAGCAACGTCTTCAAGCTCCTCAGCAGGGATCTCAACGTCGAATTCATCTTCCATCTTCATTACTATCTCATATAAATCTAATGAATCTACTCCTAAATCATCTTTGAAGTTAGTATCAAGCTGCATCTCATCCTGTGATACTCCTAACTGCTCTTCGAAAATAGCTTTTACCTTATCGAACATATTAATAATTCCTCCTAAATATAGTAAATGTTTATCTCACTGCCCCGCGGACGATTATAATATAACGCATGGATACAGTAAAGTCAACAAAATACTGTTCCGTTTTTTTCCTTTTTTTCTATCTGTTTCTGACAGCATCTAACGGCTGCAATTTTGATGCAAATCTCGCAGGAAAATATCCGGCACATATCGCAAGCAGAATCGCTCCGACAACGGCTCCGGCTGCAAGTTCCCATGGGATTATTGCAATCTGCGTTCCCTTTGCCAGATCGAACATTTTAATAGCGATCTTATCTACGATACCCTTAAAACCATACGATAAAAGCACTCCTATGATACCGCCCGCCGCTCCGATGATTCCTGCTTCTGTAAGGAACAGGAGCTGCAGCTCATCCGGATCGCATCCGAGAACCTTTAATACGCCGATCTCATTGATCCGGTCAAATACCGATGTTGTCATGGTATTGCTGATTCCGATCACGGCTACGATCAGCGCGATCGCTCCGATACCACCCAGTAAAAGCTGTACCATCTTCAGATATTTCTGTATCGTATCCAGATACTCTTTCTCATTTTCCGTCGTATACCCCATATCCTGAAGCTTCTTCACGATAGAATCGACATGATCGATATTATCAACAGTCACAACCGCTCCGGAATATACGAAATCCTTGTACGGATTTCCATTTGCATCAAGCGGCTGTCCCGGCAGCGTTCCCCCACTGGATACTCTGCCTAAAAAGCTCTTTAACACATCCAGATCGCAGTAAATGCTCTGTGAGTCTCTGTTATATGTATCTTCTCCACTGTCAATAACCGCTCCGACTTCTATCTTTACCGGTGTCATCTCCTGTGAATCCCAGAAGGACAGATCCACTTTTTTTCCGATCCATGTCTCTGCTTTTTTCTTCTCTGTCACATCATAGGTCTGCTCCGTTTCCGGATTATAGAATAAGGATGTGACCTTATTTCCCATAATAAGCACCGGCTTCACGCTTGATGTTGTCTGCTTTGACGTCTTTGTATACTTAAGCTTCGCAAGCTCCGACTGTGGAATACCGGTAATCGCACCATCATAAGAATATTTTCCATTTGTGATGGTCACATACATCTCATAGGTCGGATATACGGAACTGACATATTCAAGCTCCTGAAAAGTTTTCACGGTCTGATCCATGATCATCCGGTCTTTGTGCTTGCCGCCGGTTGCTCCGGTCACCTGAATCCGGCAAATACTTTCACTATCCACCATGCTATTGATCATTTCCTGTCGTACGCCGATACCAACTGCAAGCAGGGTCACAACAGAGATCACACCGATCACAACTCCAAGTATGGTTAGAAAGGTTCTGGTTTTTCGTCTTTTCATATTCATCAAACATAAATGACTGATCCAACCCATTTAGAACTCCTCCAATATCTCTTTCTTCCTCTTTCTTCTGCGGATAATCCAGATAACAATAAGTGCTGCAACAACCACAGCAACAACGATCTCTATGATCATCTTACTGTAATCTTTCTTCTGTACATCCTTTACCTTTTCAATATCTGTATAGACAGGTGCATTTACGCTGATTGAGAAATTTTCTTCCAGTGTTGTTACATTTCCTGACTTATCTTCATATGTAACGATAAGCTTACCCATCTCACCGCCGGTGCCTGTCGTCTTCGTTGTGTTTGCAAGTATATCGATCGAGCCATTCTTACCCGGTTCGATATTGCCGATATAGACATCACCTTCAGATGTAAATCTTGTATCGATCTTTGCCTTTACATTATAGAGGGTAGATGCTCCCAGATTGCTGACACTTCCCATGATCTCGATAGAATCTCCGAGTGTCACATCTGTCTCTGCATATACGCCTGTGATCTCACCGCGCTGTTTGATCGTAACCGGCAGATAGATCGTATCTGTCACGGTATATGGATTGCCATAGCGGTCTTCATACTCATCTGTCACTGTCAGCTTATAAGCCTTTTCTTCCAGATTGGCTGCTGCCTGCATCGGGAACTCAAATGTATAAGTCTCTCCGCCTTCCAGACTTGCCAGATATCCGGTTCCGGCTCCGGATGCCGGAATCAGTTCGCCTCCCTCGGAAGCGACTGCCATTTTCAGATTACTGATCTTTTTATCTGCGGTATTCTTGATCGTAACCTCAAGTGTAAAGGTTCCGCCTGCCACTACTTCATTCTCTTTGATCTTATAATCGGTTACCATAACCTTTGGCTCCGCTGCTGATACAAAAGCCATCGTGTCCTTATATCCAAATACAGTAAGGAATCCAAGTACACATGCCATACAGATTGTTAGTATTCGTTTCATCTCTACATCTCCTCTCCTTCTGATATCTTTCCATCCGTGATCCTCACGATACGGTCTGCCTCTCTCGCCAGATCGATATTATGTGTGATAAGTACCAGTGTCTGATCCAGCTTCTTAACAGAATCCTGAAGCAGAGTGATAACTTCATTTCCGTTTTTGGAGTCAAGTGCTCCGGTAGGCTCATCGGCAAGAATCAATGCCGGGCGATTTGCCAGTGCTCTTGCGATCGCTGCACGCTGCTGCTGTCCACCGGATAACTGGTTTGGAAGATGCTTCCGTCTGTCCTTCAGACCTAACATCTCGATGATATGATCGATGTAATCGCGATCCGGCTTTCTGTGATCGAGCAGGATCGGCATCTTGATATTTTCCTCTACTGTCAGTACCGGGATCAGATGATATGCCTGAAATACAAATCCGATCTTTCTTCTACGAAAGACTGACATCTCCTCATCGGTCAGTCTTGTAATATCCTTTCCGTCTACGATGACATTTCCCTCATTTGGAGTATCCACACCACCCATAACATGAAGCAGGGTGGATTTACCGGAACCGGATGCACCGACAACCGCCACGATCTCGCCCTTATTGACTGTCAGGTTCACATCATCAAGTGCCCACACTCTGGTATTTCCTTCTCCATATATCTTTGTTACATGTTCCATTTTTACGATTTCCATAGTGTACCCTCTTTCCTCTGCCTTTCCCGCAGATCTTTCTATCTATAATTTTTATCTATATATTTATTGCATTTCTGTTTTTTAACCTTGTAATACAGCAACTCCGTTTCACCTTTCATCTGCTGTATCAAACTTACCTTTCACGCCTACTCTTCAAGCTTCAGATCTTCTACCATGGCTACCGGAAGATCTCTGATCCCCAGCCAGATGCTTCCGCAGATGATCAGACCGGATGCCACAAGCCCGACTCCAAATGCCCACCAGGCAATGGACTTTCCTGCCTCAATCATCATATTAAGATACATGAATACTCCATACGATAACCCGATACCTATAATAAAGCCGAGTACATTGGCTACCACTGTCGTCATAACCCCCTCTAACATAACGGTTTTCAACAGGCGCTTTCTGGACATTCCGATGACACGGAGCTGTGCGAATTCTTTTCGTCTCAGATGCAGATTTCCGGCTGTCGTATTCACGATGTTTACTGAGCTTAATACGAAGATAAACAGTACTGCTGCAACCGCATACCGGACAAAGCTTTTCAGGTATACACAGATCTGCATAGACTCTCCATATAAGGAATCACCGATATAGGAAAGCATATCTGTTACAGAGCTGACTGATACACTGTCCAGATTGACCTTATATTTCATTCCGGCAATGTCATTTTCTCCATATCCGGTCAGATTGAAATAATCATTCTGGCGCATATAGATCTGACGGTCTGCAGTCTCACCAAATACCTGTGTGCCAAGATCCAGAATACCTTCGACCTTGTAAGTCTTGTAGTGTCCCTCTGCGATCAGCTGATCTCTGATCTGCTCATATTCCACATACTCCTGGCTCATAGCCGTTCTTCCTTCTGCATTTTCTATTTCGCCACTGTCTTGTGTCGTTCCTGCTTCCTTCTGCAGTTTTTCAAATTCCTGCTCGATCCTCTCCTTTGCTTTCAGACATTCCTTCTGATACAGAGCAAAATCGACTAACTGAACGGTATCACCCAGTTCAAAATGATAAGTCTCAAAATGATAGATCTTGTCATATAAGGTATCAGCCTCATCCCCATAGGCATCTCCGTCCAGATCCCAACTGTTAAAGCTTCCTCCTGCCACAACCAGAATACCATTCTCTGACAGCTCCGTTGTTCCCGCTGTCAGATATTTTGTAAGATGATTCAGATCTGAATCATCGCATCCGATCACATCGGTACTGTTTACCATAGTTTCCGCTACACTTCTGGCAACTTCCGGATCCTTATCATCAGATGCCTCTCCTGTTCCATTTAACTTATCCATATAGACACCGTAATAATGTCCCATCGTAACCTTGGTTCGAAATTCATCTGTGATCTTTCCTGTATAAGAATCCGTATCTACCAGATCGGCCTTGCAGCCATATACCTTCTTCGATTCTTCTACACTGTTATTCCGTGACAATTCCCGGAATACCTCTACTGATGGCAAGGTGCTCTGCGCTTCCTCCAGACTCGTTGTAGCGGATGAATATGATGTCAGATTGATCTGATAATCTCCAAACTTTTCATCTGTAGACTTCCAGTATTTCCGAAGCTGTCCCCAACAGCTGCAGATCAATACGATCGCCGAAATGCTAAACACCATAGCGGTTACTGTCTTTATAAATCTTCCTTTGTTTCGAAGAACACTCTTTCTGGCATATGATCCTTCAATTCCAAATATCTTTCCCATCAGTCCGCCGCCATGACGACGAAGCTTTTCTTTCTTGATCCTGTATTCACCACGAACCGCACTGACCGGCGTCATCTTCGTTACCAGCTTGGCATTCTCACGCATTACAAAATACATATCTCCCAGATAAGTGATCAGGATCGGTATCATCGGAATGATATGGAAGCCTGCGCTTATCTTAAATATAAATCCAAGGATCATGCTGACAATTCCGCCCATCACAATGCCGGCAAGCAGTCCGGCTATCTCAAGCATGGCTCCCATCCGATAGATAATGCCGCTTAGCTGTCCTTTCGTCGCTCCGATACATCGTAAGATTCCATAGTCTTTCACCTGCTCTAATGTGAACATCTGGATCGTATTTCTGATAACTCCGACTGCAAAGATTGCAAATATATATGCAATCAGCAGAACCACGATCAATATAACGGCAAATCCTTCCTCCATGTCCTGCAGATACCAAGTGGAAAGATTCCAGTTAAGTTCTGCATCCACCCCATAATCTTCTATCATCTCGTTCATGATCTTAGCCATCCTGTAAGGATGTCCGGTATTTACATACAATGCATTGTCGTATACCTTTTCTACATATTTGCCATCCGTTCCGTTCACTGTCTCCCACTCACTCACCGCATATTTTCCTGTATATGCCTGTGTGACACGATCATCCGACGCAATCTGTGATAAGGTTTCCTGATCATCCGTCAGGAACACGATCTCATAGTCCGCTTCCTTTCTTACATCCTTTTGCTGCTGCAGCATATAAGAATAGAAAATGTTCAATCCCGCATACAATACGATCACTGTGATCATTACACCGATGATCGTGATCACACACCGCTTTTTGCTGGCTTTCAGATAATATGCTGCAAGTTTCTTATAGTCTGTCATTTCTCACCTCTCCTTTTTATTTCACACCGATAACTTTGGCCTTTCTTCATCATTATCGTTTTTATTCCTCAAGCTTCAGGTCATCCACAATATCAACCGGAAGATCCCTAAGTGATACATAGATGCTTCCACAGATTACCAATGCAGATGCGGCAAACCCGACTCCAAATGCCCACCAGGCAATGGTCGGTTTTATATATAAAAGCATGCTGAGATATTCATAGATATATATTGTAAATATCGTACCGAATAAAAATCCAAGAATATTCGATAAGGCAGTTGCCATCACTCCCTCTAACATGACCGTATGGATCAACCTCTTTCTGGACATTCCAAGTACCCGGAGCTGTGCCAGTTCTTTTCGCCTCATATGCAGATTTCCTGCTGTGGTATTAATGATATTCACTGAACTTAATATAAATACAAAGGCAGCAAACGCCAACGCATACCGCATTACATTTCTGGCATATGCATATCCATACAAAACATCCGTAAGATCGGACGATAGCATGTCAAAATAGGATATCGGCACACTGTCAAGATCGATCGCATACTTTACTCCCGTCATATCCTGTTCATCAAATCCGGTCAGATCGAAATAAGAATCTCTTTTCATATAGATATCAGCCCATTCCGGAATTATCTGATCTCCAAAATCCAGAACACCCTGAACCGTATAAGTCCGATAGTATCCTTCCGCAATGAGTTCCTGCCGGATGCGTTCAGCGATCACATACTGTTCCAGTCCGGTCGATCTTCCCTCTTTGGTTTCCCGTTCTTCTGAGATATAGGTATCTCCCGTATCTACCTCAGGACTGACCAGAATACTGTTTGCCATCATCTTTTCATATGCTGCCTGATATCGTTTTTTATATTCCCTGTAATCAACCAGCTGGATCGTATCTCCTACCTGAAGATCATATGTATCAAAATGTTTTCCCAGATCATACAATGTCAGCTTTTCATCACCCGTCCAGGAATAATCCATTACACTTCCTCCACCGATGACCAGGATACCATCGTCATCCAGATCTGCTGTTCCACTCTTTATAAACTCTGACAGATAATCCAGATCGTTCTGATCACAGCCGTCAATGCTTATAGATGAACTATTCAGATTGAAAATTGCTTTTTTATACTCTACATCAGTTCCATCACGATATTCCTCTGTATCCCTTTCTCTCCATTTCTGCATTGTAATCTCAATATTGGTTCCATTACTTGTCTCTTCTATATAATCCTGATTCAGTTTGCCATAATAGGTTTCCGGATCTACCAGATTCCCTGTGGCACTATATATCAGTTTGGCTTCTGTTACATAGTAATGCAAAGCTTTTTCTTTGATTGCTTCGGCAGAGAACAAATAATCACTCTGTATCGATTCCACATCACCAAATATGCTAACAGGACATCTTTCTTCTTCCAGATACCTGCCATACATATCATCAATATTCTTTTTCGTATCACGAACCATACTCCCGGTACTTAAGCATATAATGATCGCCGTTATGCTGAGCATCATAGCAGTTACCGTCTTTGCAAACCGCCCGCTGTTCCGCAATACGCTTTTCCTTGCATAGGCTCCTTCAATACCGAACAGCCGTCCCATCAAACCATTGCCACGGATCTTGATCTTCTCCTTTTTGATCCGGTACTCTCCACGGACTGCACTGACCGGTGACATCTTCGTTACAATCTTTGAACACTCCTGCATTACAAAATACAGATCCCCAAGATATGCGATCAGTATCGGAATAACCGGGCCGATATGGAATCCAACATCTACATTCTTTAAAAAGCCAAGGATCACACTGACGAATGTTCCGAGCAGTACACCGGCTGCAATGCCTGTCAGTTCCATGCCCGCTCCCATCCTGTATATGATCCGGTTCAACTGTCCTTTGGTTGCTCCGATGCACCGCAGGATTCCATAATCCTTTACCTGCTCTAACGTGAACATCTGCACCGTATTTCTGATCATTCCGACAGCAAAGATTGCAAAGATATAAGCAACCAACAGAACAAGGATCAATACAACACCAAGCAGACCATCTGAATCCTGAAGATATAACACAGCCAATTCATTATTCAGCCTTGCATCCACTCCGTAATCCGCTTTCATGGCCTCCATGACCGACTCCATCTGATAAGGATGTCTGATATTCACATATAAAGCATTTTTATAATTTACTTCTACAAATCTTTCTTCATCACTGACATATTCTTCACCGGAATACGCCCCGCTATATGCCTGAAGTACCCGGTCATCTGCTGCGATCTGCGCTAATCTGTCTGTATCTTCTGACAAAAAAACGATCTCATAGTCTGCTTCTTTCCTCACTTCCTGCCGTGTCTGAAGCACATACGAATATCCAAAATTCAATGCTGTATATAGCACCGCCACTGTGATCATCACCCCAACGATCGTAACGATACATCGCCTTTTACCTGCTTTTAGATAATAAAGTGCGAGTTTTTTATAATCTGTCATTCATTACCTCCCCGTGATATATATGAAAAAAAGATAGATACCTCTTCGTTGTATCTATCTTCTCACTTCTATCTTACATTCCCGTGAATATCTGTGTATTCTTTTCTTACAATATTGTAAGAAAGAGATAATTTTCTACATCAATTCCCATCACCATAGTATTTTCTGTTATTGCTTCACATTAATTTCTTTAGAATTCTTTTTAGAATCAGCTTAATCTACATGTACAAATGTAATGATAAACCAGGTATATGCTCCTTCTTCACTCCGCACCGTGATCTTGCCGCCCATTCCTTCTACGATAGATTTTGTAAGGGATAAGCCGATTCCGACACTGTTCGGATTCACATCATGGTGTACACGGTAGAATCGTTTAAATATATTTCCGAGATCCTTCTCTGCGATTCCCATTCCATGATCCTTGACATAGATCCTGGTAAAGACCGGATTGTGTTCTACCTCAACCGTGATCTCTGTCTTCTCCGGTGAGTAGTCTGATGCGTTCTTCAAAAGATTGATGATCGCCTCTACGAGCCAGTCTCCGTCACAGACCAGCTTCCTGCCATCCTCACAGATTACATGAACCTCCTGTTCCCTGCTCTCCGTCAGATAGGTTACGCTGTCTCTTGCCTGTAATAATAACAGCTTCAGATCACATTCTTTTCGGTCAAACTGGATTGCTCCCGCCTCAATCCGGGCAAGCTTTAAAAGAGATAATACCATCCATTCCATTCTGGTAAGCTGATTTTTTGATTCGTTAAGCACCCGCATCCGTTTTTCTTCATCTGTAAAGGAATCATCTAACAGCAGATCGATGAATACATTTAAGGATGCCAGCGGTGTCTTAAGCTGATGAGAGATATCTGACATGATATCACGTAAGAATACTTTCTCTGACATTTCCCGCTCTTTGCTTTCTTTTAAAAATGTCACCATCTTATAAAAGTTCGTATATAAGATTCCGATCGTGCCCTGCATGTATTCTTCCTCCGGCAGCTCATCTTCTCCCTGAAGCACACGAAGCATCTCATCCGACACATGCTCAATCTCCCGATAAGTATGGCCGATCTCCCGATAACTGATGAAAAACAGAATTACAAGCCCAACCGCTAACATCAGCAAAATAACTGCAATTCTCTTTTCATCGCCACCGAACAGGAACCGTATACCGATTCCAACCACTGCCAGCAATATTACAGTCAGGATCACAAATCGTTGTATGAACCGTTTTCTCTCAAAATCACTTTTCAAGACTTTAGCTTCCTCTTTTAAACATCTCTTCCCACATTTACAAGAACCATAGCTGACATCTTCGGCACCTTCATATAAAGCATATTATGCTCTACTTTGTAGTCACAGGTTCCCAGACTGTAGCCTTCTTCATTTGTAAGCATCACTCTGCGCATGATCTCATGGTTCTTGACCCCAATCCGTCTGACATGCAGCTTCACATCGATGTCTTCATAATTTGTATTCAGGATCACAACCAGTTGCTCCGTATCTGTGAACCGTCCATATGCGATAATCTTATGTGCTCCATGCAAGAACATAACCGAGCCACGGATCAGAGCCTCATAGTTCTTATGGATACAGATCATGTCTTTATGGAACCGGATCAGTTCCATATCTTCTCTGCCCCACGGATACGTTCTACGGTTATCCGGGTCAGTCCAGCCACAAAGTCCTGCTTCATCTCCATAGTAGATCGTCGGAGCTCCCGGCCAGGTCATCTGGAATACAACGCCCTGACGGAATATACTCTTATCGATACCCTCATTTGCCGCCTGCGGCCCCATCGTATGCGTACGTCCGACTCTCCGGTTTGTACGGGTTAAGAATCTGGAATGATCGTGGTTTGATAATTCATTCATTGCAATCTCAAGGGATGGACGCTGGAATCTCGCCATATGATAATTCATGGCTCCCATAAATGTATCCGGATTACCCAACAGATCACCACGGAACTCATCACTGTGTTTCTCAACACCAGTCAGAAACCAGGTAATCGGCTCCATAAATGCATCATAGTTCATAACGGTATCCCACTGATCGCCCTTTAACCAAGGCTTTGGATCTCCATAATGCTCTGCCAGTACAATTGCATTTGGATTTGCCTCTTTGACTGCGTTACGGAACATTCTCCAGAACTTGTGATTATATTCCTCCGAATGTCCGAGATCTGCTGCAACATCCAGTCGCCAGCCATCCACGTTATATGGAGGGGACACCCATTTCTTTGCTATATTCAAAATATATTCCACCAGTTTTGGGGAATCTTCATAGTTCAGCTTTGGAAGTGTATCATGCCCCCACCAACCATCGTAGGTGGTATTATACGGCCATACCTCTTCGTTATAAAACTTAAAGAATGACTTATACGGACTGCTCCAGGATACATATGCTCCCTTCTCGTAGCCTTCCTGATTCTCATAGATACACTCACGATCCATCCATTTGTTGAAGGAACCGCAATGGTTAAATACACCATCTAAGATAACACGCATACCACGACTGTGAATCTCCTCCACCAGTTCTGCAAAAAACTGATTGCTGGCTTCCAGATTCCGTTTGTCGGTTACACGGCTGATATATTTTGTTGCTCTTTTATTCTCTTTTACGCCATCCGGCAGGCATTCGCCCTCGTCCACAACGATCTTTCCGAAATGCGGATCAATATAATCATAATCCTGAATATCGTATTTGTGGTTGGATGGTGATACAAATAACGGATTAAAATAGATAACATCTACGCCCAGATCCTGCAGATAATCTAACTTATCCTTAACACCCTGAAGATCTCCGCCATAGAAACGTCCGACATCCATATTTGCCGGATATTCATACCAGTCCTTCACCTGTCTGGTAGGACTGTCGATGTAGCAGTATTCGTTGTCCAGTACATCGTTCGATGGATCTCCATTACAGAAACGATCCACATAGATCTGATAAAAGACAGCTCCCTTTGCCCAATCCGGTACATCAAAGCCCGGACAGATTTCAAAGTTATAGTCCGGATTCACATTCTTCTGTACACCGATCCTATTATAATAACAGGTCACACAGCCCGAATGGACCTCAAAATAATAGGATATATATTTCTCTCCGGCGGGGATCACCGCCGTATAGTAATCAAATAAATCATCGGATTCTTCAACAGACATGACGAGTTCCTCGCCATTGTAGATCAAATAAACTTCATCGGCATTATCTGCACATGTTCGAAATCTAACCTTCACCTGGTCATTGATTCCAGGCTCCTGCGGTATTCTGTAGTATTCAGAACCATCGGAAAACAATCCCCCTACATTGATAACCGGCTTCAGATCATATATATAATCATGAATTCTTTCTGCGTTCGTGTATTTGTCGGACATTCAAAACTCTCCCTTTCGTTTATGCCTTTTCATTCTAATACTTTTTTAATAAATAGACAACCTTTTTATGCTGACAACCAATGGCAAAAACTAAGCCCCACAGCATCCTCCGCCGCTCCCCGGGGGTCTGCCCCTGTTATAAATACCTTGCTACGTTTTCTATTCACTGCACATGTCTGATTCGTAAATACTCCTGTGCTAACTCGCCTTCGGCTCAAACAAGCACCCGTATTTACTGACAATGTGCAGTTCATAACGAAAGCCTTGCAATGGTATTTATAACAGGGGCAGACCCCCGGGGAGCGGTGGAGGATGCTGTGGGGCTTTTTATACGGACTATTGCCATGAAAATTGTCTAGGCAAAAGATAAGACATATAGGTCTGGGGCTGCCTGTCTATCTGTATTATAATATAACGTTTTTGAGGATTTCGTCGTTTACTGCACATTGTCAGTAAATGCGGGTGCTTGTCTGAGCCCGAAGGGCGAGTTGCACAGGAGCATTTACGAATCAGACATGTGCAGTGAACAGAAACCGCAGAAAGTTATTTATAATGCAGATAGACAGGCAGTCCCAGACCGTCAGGATGAATGAGTAGTGCCCGCCATAAAAATAAAAGAGACAGTCAACGCACGACTGCCTCTTTTGGAGAAGGTATTTTGTTACTTATGGGGTGTAGCCAAAACTATATAATGTATTGGGGGGTTACAAGTATTATTATATACAAATGCTTCTAAAAGTCTGCCCAAACACTTTTTTATTTTAAAAATTTTATTGTGCAAAACAGAGAGCGGCATTTTTTGAAATTATTCAAAAAACGCCGCTTTTGTGCAACATGTACAATTTTTTATTGGTTTTCAATCAATTTGTTCGTGTTACTATTGTCTATATTGTTGAAGGCTCTGCGTTTGCAGCAGAGTTTGCATTTGGTACATCTTCAAACAATGCTTCAAATTCAGCCCGGTCAATTCTCTCTTTCTCAAGGAGAAGCGCTGCACATTTATGAAGGATGTCTTCATGTGCTTCAAGGATTGCTCTGGCATCTGCGTAACATTCATCGATGATGCGCTTAACTTCCTTATCGATTGCTCCCGCAACCTTCTCACTGTAATTCTTCGCGTGACCAAGATCACGTCCAAGGAACACTTCTTCCTGATCATCGCTTTCATAATTGATCAGTCCAAGCTTCTCAGACATACCGTACTTGGTAACCATTGCTCTGGCATACTGGCTTGCCTGTTTGATATCCTGCGAAGCACCTGTTGTGATATCCTCAAGGATCAGTTCTTCCGCGATACGTCCGCCAAGGCTTACCTTGATATCCTCTAACATCTTTGCCTTTGTCATGAATACGTTGTCATTTTCAGGAAGCGGCATCGTATATCCACCTGCACCGGTTCCGGTCGGGATGATAGATACGGTATAAACCGGTCCCACATGAGGAAGCAGATGAAACAGGATCGCATGACCGGATTCATGATAAGCGGTGATTCTACGCTCGCTCTCCGGTACCAGACGACTCTTCTTCTCTCCACCGATCCCTACTTTGATAAATGATTTATCTACATCTTCTTTTACAATATAAGCACGGTTATCCTTCGCTGCACAAATCGCAGCTTCGTTCATCAGGTTCTCCAAATCAGCACCTGCAAAACCTGCCGTTGTTCTTGCAATATCATTCAGATTTACATCTTCTGCAAGTGGCTTATTCTTTGTATGAACCTTCAGGATCTCTTCTCTGCCCTTGACATCCGGACGATTTACGAATACCTTACGGTCAAAACGACCCGGTCTTAAGATCGCATGGTCAAGAATATCCACACGGTTGGTTGCTGCAAGAACGATAATTCCTTCATTTACACCAAAACCATCCATCTCAACAAGTAACTGGTTCAAGGTCTGCTCTCTCTCATCATGTCCACCGCCAAGTCCGGTACCACGCTGTCTTGCAACAGCATCGATCTCATCGATGAAAATAATACATGGAGCATTCTTCTTTGCTTCGTCAAACAGATCTCTTACACGAGAAGCACCGACACCGACAAACATTTCCACGAAATCAGATCCCGAAATGCTGAAGAACGGTACCCCCGCTTCACCTGCAACCGCCTTTGCCATCAATGTCTTACCGGTTCCCGGAGGTCCTACTAACAGAACACCCTTAGGGATTCTGGCTCCAACCTTTACGAATCTTCCCGGATTCTTAAGGAAGCTGACGATCTCTTCCAGATCTTCTTTCTCCTCATCCAGTCCTGCTACATCCTTAAATGTAACCGTCTTTCCGATATCTTCATTCTTCTTGGCACGGCTCTTTCCGAAGTTCATCATCTGTCCGCCTGATCCACCACCCTGGATTCGTCCGATCATGAATGTCATGATAATGACCATAATGATCATAATGATCAGATATGGGATCCACATGCCAAGCATGCTTTCCTTCTGCACATCATACAGATTATACTTTGCCAGTTTTACCTGATCCTCTGCAGAAGCTGTCGCATTCTTCTTATCAACTGCTGCTTCATAGTCATTATAGATCTTAATAATCTCATTAACATCTGCCGCATAAAATGTAAGCTGTTTTCCGGAAACAAACTCCACATCCACGGTTGCTGTCGGCACATTTGTATTCTGTGTAATATCTACCGCTGCGATATTTCCCGCATTCAGATCTGCCGAAAATTCCGTATAGCTGTAATTGGTCGCAACATTACTGCTGCCACCCAGCCATTTGTTGATCAGCAGGAATCCGACAATAAGGATGATCGCATAGATCACAACAGCACTTCTTGCTCTCTTCTTATTCATTGTCTACTCCTTCATCTTGGTCTGTCTTTTTATATAAACAGTCTGATATCTACTGTTCAATCACTCCGATATATGGAAGGTTCCTATACTTCTGTGCACAATCAAGTCCATATCCTACTACAAAACGATCCGGGATCGTAAATCCTGTCATATATAATTCAACCGGAATCACACGTCTCTCCGGCTTATCAAGCAGAGTTATTACCTGCATGCTCGCCGGCTTTCTGTTATTTAATAATTTGATCAGATACGACAGCGTTCTTCCTGAATCGAGAATATCTTCAACTACGATCACATCTTTTCCTTCTATTGATTCGTCCAGATCCTTATTCAGCTTCACAATTCCTGATGATTTCGTATCATCTCCATAACTGCTGACTGACATAAAATCCATGGTTACAGGAACCGTAATCTTCTTCGCCAGCTCACACATGAAGAATACACTTCCTTTTAATATTCCGATCAGATGAACGGTCTTTCCTGCATATGCTTTATCAATAGCTGCTGCCATCTCTGAGATTCTGTTATCTACTTCAGTTTCAGATATCATGACTTTAATCTGCTCTTTCATCTTCATTTTCTCCTTCTGGTATATATTCTAAACATATTACTCTTTTTGTATCAGGCCGTACCTTGTACTTCTCACTCAACCGGACGCCTACTGCCCAGATGATGTCATGTCCGGAAGCTACAAGCGGTATCTGCAAACGCTCTGCCACCGGTATCTTGCAGGATGAAAATAACCGGTTTATCTTCTTCGTTGAGCCGTCTGATGCGATCACCATATAGTCATTTTCCATATATTTCCTGATAGTAATGCCATTCTGTATTCTATCATAATCTGCAAACTTCGTATACTCTTTTTTTGTTAAATCTAAATGAACAGATTTCTCAAATATTTCAATCTTCATCCTTCCCATTCCGGGCAGGATATATTCACCTGCACCTTTTATAACTATCTCCTGCCAGTCGACATCGCGTGCGCCCTCTGCTGTCTTCTCAAAACACAGGTATCCATAATTCTGATATACCATTCCATCATGCGGAAGCATGATCCGACTTCCCGCAGCTGCCTGATACAGCTTCTTCACTTCTCTTACATGGTTCTGACCGACATCCTTTCTTCCGCCGCTGACTCTGCCAATCAATTCTAAGATCACAAGATCCTCGATCAGTTCATCCTGTTCCCGCAGCTTCCTGATTTCCAATACATATGCATCTGTTTTTCCGGTCTGTTTCCGTATCTCCATATGTTCATCCAGAAAATATCCTACCTGCTTCGTCACATAGGTATCATACATAGCCGCATAGGCTGCTGCCTGACTGATATGTGCCGCTGCTTGTGTGTTTATCTCATTAAGTGCCGGAATCACCCGATTACGGATCTTATTTCTGGCATAATCATTTTCCAGATTTGTGGAATCCGTACAATACTGTATCTCCTGCTGTTCCAGATAAGCCTCAATCTCCTGTCTGGTACATGAAAGTAACGGACGCACGATCCGGTCTCGCTTTACCGGTATTCCGGCCATTCCGGCGATCCCCGTTCCCCTTACCATGTTGAGCAGTACCGTCTCTGCTACATCATTTTTGTTATGAGCAACTGCCACCTTATAATCAGTGATGCCATACTTGTCCGCTGCCCGGGCAAATGCCTCATACCGGGCATTTCTTCCCGCTTCTTCCTCCGCCAGCTTCTGTTCCTTTGCAAGCTGCGGCACATCGATATGGTAACAGTCACATGGTATTCCAAGCTTCTTACAATACTCTGCCACATAAGATTCATCTGCATCTGCCTCTGTTCCGCGGATCATATGGTTAACATGGACAGCATACAGCTTGAGCTCCATTTTCTCCCGAAGCCCTGCCAGAACCGTCAGCAGACAGATGGAATCCGCTCCGCCGGACACACCAACGATGCAGACATCTCCTGCTTTAAGCAAATTTTTTTCTTTTATAAATTGATAAATCTGTTCTTCTAATGTATTTTCTGTCATCTGTTTTCCACACCTGTCCGTCTTCTATGATTCGGATATTCGATCATCTATATTCATTACCTGTATCTTTGTATGCATATTGTATATACGTTTCTTTAAAATCCTGCATCCACCGATATATGCAGCTTCGTTATTTTACATCTGTCATATACATTTCTTCGTTATCTTAATACAAGCCTGCTATAAATTTCAAGTAACAAACCGGAAAGTTTATGCTATTTCCAATTTTGCCACGATCACCGTCACATCATCCTCCAGTCTGCCTTCACAATGCAGAAGCACCTGTGAAATGATATACTCCAGCGTTTCCTTGCAGTCCTCCGTATCCAGATTCTCCAGGATCTCACGCATATCCTCTTCATCCCCAAATGCTCCATCACTCACCATCACCAGTCGATCCTCCGGTTCCAGCTCCTGATGGATCACATCACATTCTGCCTCCGGCAGAACTCCGATCGGAAGTGAAGCCCCACAAAGAACCTCGATTCCCTCTGAATGTATAATATATGTCGGTGCTGCCCCCTGCTTATACTGTGTCAGCTCCCCGTTGTACAGGTCTACGATTCCCATATCAAAGGTTGTAAAACACCGTCCGCTGTTTTTTTCGGAAATGCAATTATTGGAAAATGCAATTCCATAAGAAGGATCAAAGCCAGCCTCCAGCAGTTCTTCCATCGTGTCAATCATCAACGTACTCTCGCAGGATGCAAGGCTTCCGCTTCCCATCCCATCCGAGATCATCATTACAAGTCTGCCATCCTCATGCTCCTTCACCGAAAAATTGTCTCCCGATACATTGGAACCATATTTCTTGATCCTTCTGACAAAATAACTGCAGCGATACCTCGCACATTCCTCAAATGTGATCACACGGTCATTTTCAGATATGATCGCTGAAGTATCCTCGGATGCCCGGATCGGCTTATCAAAAACCTCTGAAAGAATGTCTGCTGCATCCTTTGACAACATGATTTTCTGATTCTTTGTTCTGGCTGTTATATAATACTGTACATGATCCATTTCATTCTTCATCGAAGAAAGGTGCGTCATGATCACCCCCTGTTCCAGAAAGCGCGTCCGCAACTGCTCCTCCCGGTTAAACGAAACCGGTTCTGCCGTTTCCAGATTATCGGAAAATCTTCCGATCATATCTCCGATCTCACCCAGATCTACCTTGGCAGCCGCCGGTCCACATCCGGCAAGCGTATATTCGATTCGTTTAAATGCCCCGGATAATTCCCGTATTTTCTCTGCCGTTATCCGGTTGATCTCCGTTGCTGTCTGAAAATTATACTGCGACTGGATCCAGCCATCCCTGACGGTAAGCATCCATTTTGGTGTCGCTGCAAATAACAGCACTGCACTACCAGCACTTTTTATCCCCTCAGGTGTCAGAAAATATGGATCGTAAGTAAGTCCGATCAATATACATGCAAGCAGCACTGACACAATAGTGCCTGTTTTCTTCTTATCCGACAGTGCTCTGCCCGCAAGCACCAGGATCGCACAAATAAAAAAACTTCCGACAAATTCTGCTTGTCCGCTTTTGATCGCTGTGATCAGACCACATACACCCGTTACCGCCATTCCATATCCGGCTCCAAACCGATGCAACGTATACCAGGACAGATACAGACCGGTCATCAGCAGCCAGGTAACAACTCCGCCTATTTTATATGGCATTCCCCATATACATACTGTAACTACTATCAGTATTCCAAGCAATTCTTCATTATAATGATCCCGTTCCCTCTTATGCAGCAGGATAACCTCCAGACCTTTGCGGAATGCAGGAATCAATCCTGTCGAGATCACCGCCTCGCAGCCGGCAGCCGGCAGGGCATTCTGCACCGGTTCGACCATCAGACCACAGACCGTACTGATTCCAAAGACAAGTATGGCACATATGCCAGCCAGAATCCACCGGATATTGGTTCCATATGATTGTTTCACACCTTTTCGTTTTGTCTTTTTTCCACTTCTGTCTGTGTGTTCGGACAGGTTTCTCCGAACTCCCTCCGTCAGGTTCAGACCGACCAGAACACCGATCAGGATCAAACTATATTTTAACAGAAAATATGTAACCGGAAGCTGCTGTTCCCCCATTACATATGGTCCCATCTGAAAAAAGCTTCCTGCATTCCAACCGCCGATTCCATACATAACTGCTCCGCCAAAGAGCATGGCTGCAAACAGCCCAAACGTACTTTGTCTGATGCTGTAAACTGCTGCCAGCATCGGAACCATAAACGGATGCATTCCAACAACCGCAGAATGGCCACACAGAAAGCCCAGCAGATACAACAAAACCCGATTCACCTTTTTTTCTTTCATATATATGTCCTCCCTTTTTGCCTTAAGTGTCAGACATTATACGGAGACTGAACGTAAAAAAAAAAGCGAAAGCTGAAAACAGCTATCACTTTTCTTTGACTCTTTTTTATATTTCTTTCTTAATTCTGTGTTTATTCTTCAGGGCGAATCACTATTTCGTCAGGATATACCAACCCAAGCTGATTTCTTGCAACATCCTCAACGTATTTCTTCGTCTTCATATAGTCTTCTTTTTCTTCCAGTTTCTTATGCTCGTTCTGTGCATCTTCAATCTGGGCAGTAATCTCTGCTGCCTGTACCTGCAGCTCTGCCTTCTTCTCCCTTAACTGAATCGACTTCACCAACACGACAACAACCAGTAAAAGAAGAGTGATCAGAATAATAGCGGTACTGATCTTCGATTGTTTTCTTCCGGTATTGCTTCTACCCATGGTCCATTTCCCCTGTTTCCTGCTTCTTTTCGAACAGACCTGTTCTGCTATAAAAACAGTTCTTTCGAAGTGTATTGACATAATTTTACCTTCTCGAACAAATTATGTCAACAAGCATTTTTGCCTTTAAAATCACTTTTCTTAACCCCATTTTTATCCCATACAATATGTAGTCCAGCAGTCTGGAAACAACCCAATTTATAGTAGCAAAATACACCCCGGCTCCCGAAAAAAATCCTAAAAAAATATACAGCCGAATCTCTCCGCTATTATAATAAAACATCACCAGAATAACCATTGCACATAATGCAAGCCAAAACGTCAGATCAAAAATACCGATCCAGACGTCATGCATCTTTATCGCTTTTTTCAAAGCATAAAAACAACTTATCAGAAAACCAATGATTACGCCGCATAGCACACATACGGCAAACGCGGTTGACTGTTGTTCCATCATTTCCGTCATTATTTAAACAACCTCTTAAGCGAAAATGTTCTGTCCTCTTTATCTGTCATATAACAAATACAGTCAACCTTTCCATTCATGTCAAGAACGCCCTTGTCAATATCCAGATTCGTCATATGCATATCTTTTCCGGTCAGCTTCATCTTTCCGGCCTTTGTGAGAAGATATACCAGATCCGGTTCAAACGAGATTACCTTTTCCACTCCGGTTATCTTTGCTTCCTTTCTGGCATCCATGATCAGTTTATGTCCATCGGAATTTCCTGTGCTCTGTACCTTCTCCATGTATTCCCCTTTTCCAAAAAGCCTTCAGAAGCTTTCTTAAGTCTGTTAGAACAGTATATGAAGCTTATACCTGCAGTAGAACCTGTTCTCAATCCCATATCTCAACAAACAATTCTTCCAGCTTGCCGATATTGATCAGTTTTGACTGATTTTTATTTTTTGTTCTTTACTATCTCTTAGCCATAAATTTATATTCATTCGTATTTGTAAGAGTATAATTCCCCACATTTGCCACATACTAATTCTAAAGCTAAAACCTAGCAAAAAAGGATGTATTTTTTATTACAAAAAACATTCTTACAAAATATGGGTATTGGAGGAAAAATAAGTATGAGACCCACAGGAATTGTCAGACGTATCGACGATCTGGGCAGGATCGTTGTTCCGAAAGAGATCCGGCGTGTGCTTCGGATCCGGGAAGGTGATCCCCTTGAGATCTTTACCGGAAAAGACGGCGAAGTTATCATAAAAAAATATTCCCCGCTCGGCGAGCTCGGAACCTTTGCACAGCAATATGTAGATTCCATTTCACAGATCCTCGGCTGTCCGGTATGCGTCACTGACCGCGATCAGATCATTGCAGTAGCCGGCATGCCAAAGAAAGAGTTGGTCGGCAAATCCATCCACAAGGATCTGGAGGATGTCATCAATGACCGGGAAGCTATAATTGCCCGCCGCGGTGATACAAAATATGTCAACATCACTTCCGATGACACTGACTATGCCGGACAGGTGATCCAGACGATCATCTGTGAAGGTGACGCGATCGGAGCGGTCATTGTATTGAGCAAAGATGACAAAATGCGTTTCGGGGAAACTGAACAGAAAACCGCGATCATTGCTGCTAATTTTCTCGGAAAACAGATGGAGAACTAATTCTATGTCATTTGCCTTGAGAAATGGCGAAAAATCAAGGTTTTTCAAGGCAAAATGGCGTTCTAACCTTGACAAATACTGGCATTTTAGGTATAAATATACATGTTGGGGCGTGACTTACGCCAGGAGTTATCCGGTTTAGCTCACCAGGATAATATATTATGAGTATTTTAGGAGGATTTTTTCGATGAACAAGACTGAATTAGTTGCTGCTATGGCAGAAAAGACAGAATTATCAAAGAAAGATGCTGAGAAGGCTTTAAAGGCTTTTACAGACGTTGTAGCTGAAGAATTAAAGAAGGGTGAGAAGGTTCAGTTAGTTGGTTTCGGTACATTCGAAGTTGCTGAAAGAGAAGCAAGAGAAGGTAGAAACCCAAGAACAGGCGAAACAATGACAATCGCTGCTTCTAAGTCTCCAAAATTCAAAGCTGGTAAGGCTTTAAAGGATTCACTTAACTAGTTTTTATAGAACGAATCAAGTACTTAAGGGATGCTGCATCGTATAAATCAGCATCCCTTTTGCTTTTCTATTTTCTGGAATAGTCCGTCTGTTTTCCGGAATAATCTGACCGCGGTCTTGCATGATATGATTATTTGCGGAATAACCCAGCTGTCTTCTGGCAATACTCCTGGTAGATGCAAAAACAGCGTACTGCCGGTTGTTCCTGCATACCTGTTATATGTATCAATTCATTAAATAAGCAGGAGGCAATAACTATGGTCTTAAAAGAAAAGGAAAAACAGGCGATCAAGGATCTTCAGACACTGGAACAGGCCTGCATTGACAAATACGACAAATATGCAGCCCAGGCAAAGGATCCTGTGTTACAGGAATTATTTACCACGCTGAAGGGAAATGAACAGAAGCACTATGACAGTCTGGAGCAGGTTCTGACTGGAACCGTACCAAGCTGCAACTGCAATGACAGTGATGGCAGAGACTACGACCCAAAAGCTACCTACAGTCAGCTCGGACAGTCTCAGGATAAGAAGGATGATGCCTTTCTTGCAACAGACTGTATCACCAGCGAAAAGCTCGCATCCTCTGAATATAACAGTGATGTATTCATATTTGGTGACAGTGCGATCCGTAAGCTTCTAGCTGACATCCAGGTCGAAGAGCAGAATCACGCCGAAATGCTCTTCAAATACAAAACAGTAAATGGAATGGCATAAGCCCTCCAACAAAATACTTTTACGACTATATAGAACACCATCATTTAAAATACAAAAGGAGATATACAAATGAGATTAGACAAATATTTAAAGGTTTCACGACTGATCAAAAGAAGAACCATCGCAAATGAAGCCTGCGACGCCGGACGTGTTATGATAAACGACAAGGTTGCCAAGGCATCCACTGATGTGAAGGTCGGCGACGTTATCGAGATTAGCTTCGGTAACAAAACCGTCAAAGTCGAGGTAACGATGATTGCCGACTCCACTAAAAAAGAGGATGCCAAAGAAATGTTCCGCTATTTGTAATGTCTTTCATGACGATATAAAGTCTGCATACCCGGTTGCTATATAAACACATGACTCATTTCGTTTCTACTCGATACACTCGTCCATTTGTCAGCAGTCGCCCAAACTCACCCTTACGGGTTCAGACATGGGCTTGGTGCTGACAGCTAGAGTGTATCTCATCACGAAACTACATGAATGTCATTGTTTATTATATAGCAGCCAGATACGCAGACTTTATATCTGTATGCAAGACAAAAACAGGTGGACTATCTACAATAGCCTGACTATACATTGACATTAGCGAGAATTTCGTAATGAGATGCACAGTGCCAGTAAATACGGGTGCCTGTTTGAGTCCGAAGGACGAGTTGGCACAGGAGTATTTACGAATCAGGCATGTGCAGCGAATAGAAATCGCAGCGAGTCAATTATGGTCAGGCTATTAGAGATAATCCACCTGTTTTGTCCGCCTAGTTTGAGGTCTTGATTTCGAGTTCCGGCATAGTGGAGGCAACCTTGGTGTTGGCAGGGATGGACTTCGTCACGAAGGTATTTCCCGCCACTACGGAATTTGCACCAATAATGGTCTCGCCACCAAGAATGGTTGTGTTCGCATAGATAACTACATTGTCCTCTATGGTTGGATGACGTTTGACACCGGACAACTGCTGGCCCTTTCTGGTCGACAGCGCACCAAGGGTAACCCCCTGATAGATTTTTACATTATTTCCAATATCGGTTGTTTCACCGATAACGATTCCGGTTCCATGGTCAATAAAGAAATATTCACCAATATTGGCACCCGGATTGATATCAATTCCTGTCTCACCATGTGCATATTCTGTCATGATCCTTGGAATAAACGGCACCTTCATCTGATAGAGCACATGTGCATATCGGTATACAAATATCGCAAATAACCCCGGATAGGAGAAGATGATCTCTTCACGGCTGTTTGCGGCCGGATCTCCGTTATATTCTGCTTCTACGTCTTTGCAAAGAAGTGCCTGAACCTCCGGTATACAACGGATAAAGCCCAGAGCTTTCTCCTGTGCTTCCTCTGTAATCTCCTGATAGCTCTTAGCATCATTTTTATAGCTCAATGCCACCTTGATCTGACGGAATAATTTATCATATATCAATGACAGCTTATGCCCTGCAAAATACTCCTTATTAGCATATGCCATATTCTCTCTCCCGAAGAAACCCGGAAATGTTACTTTCCGCAATTCATCCACAAAATCAATGATCTCATCCTTTTGCGGAAGTCGCTCTCCGAGTGACAGATCAAATAATTTCTGATCCGAATAATTCTTATTTAATGCCTCAGCCATTTCTGCAACGACTGCTTTTACATCATTTTCAAATTCCATTCCAGTCTTACTCCATTTCGTTTCCTAATATCAATATATGCAGCGTAATATCATATGTCCTATAAAACATCATCCATCTCTAACTGCATATAGCATTAGTATAACATCTCAATAGAAAATGTAAATAATAGTTTTTTCATTACACTTCAACAGAAAATACAAATACTGTTTTTTCGGTTTCTTGCTATTTTCTGTCATAATCATATCCTGGATGAACCCTGTTCTTACTCTTCAGTTTAGTTATGATCAGAGCAAGCGTCTGCATTTTAACCGGCTTCTCAACCTGACCGGACATACCTGTTATAGCTGCCATCCGCATAGCCTCTGGTGTTGCGTGATAAGTCATTGCCAGAATCGGTATCGTTTTTGCCTGCGGATGATCCATCAGCCGGATTCTTCTGGCTGCCTGATAGCCATCCATATCCGGCATATCAGCGTCCATCAATATATACTGGAACTTTTCATGCTTTGAACGTTTAAACATCTTCAATGCCTGCTCTCCGCTCTTTGCTATGGTACATTCCGCTCCTCTTTTGGTCAATGCCTCCTGCAAAAGCAGTCCTTCCATATCATTATCATCGACCAGCAGAAAACGTTCGCCTACGAATGCGACCCTTGGAAGTGCTTCACGGATCTGTCTTTCTTTTTCCCGTTCTTCCTCCGCCGCTCTTTCAGCCGCTTCCTCTTCGGTTTCTTCTTCCAAAGCCCCTTCCTGTGCTAACCGGTACTCCCGGACGGTTTCCTCCATCACTGCATTCATACGCCGCAACTGTACATTATTTTCCCGGTGCATATCAGCCGTCTGTCGCTCATATTCATACCAGGTCCTCATATGGATCGCTCCGACCGTACCTACTGCCAGCACTAACATGATACATGCAATGATCACAACCGTAACCATCCATGAACGTGACACCTTCTTCTGATAATCCGTCAATACACTCTGTACCACTGCACACGGCGCCTGAAATACGAGAAAGAACTCCGTTCCTTCTAATGGCTGGTAATAGAAATATTCTGCATTTTTTCCTTTATATAGGGTAACACAATTCTGTCTGCCTTCGCTGAAATCCTCTGTGATCTGTGCATATTGTTCCTCTCCGATCACCGACTCATCCAGATAGTGATCAAGGATATTATAATTGCGCACAATACCCTCGTTATTATCCAGATCCGCATATGTTACCATGCTGTCTGCATTTGTCACATAGAGTTTTGCCTGTCCCCCGTATGCGGAATCAATAAACAGATCATTTACCCTATTTGTATTATAAATAAACGCTATGACTTCATATTCATTTTCATTTACATAGAACGCTTCATATTTTTTTGCTACAACAAATATTTCTTCTCCGTTTCTCCAGGTACAATATTGGACAGACTGACCGCCAACATCAAACAGAGTGCCCTTTGTATCACCCAAATCCAATGTTCCTGTTTTGCCATCATCACAGATATATTTTCCGGTATGATCAACGAATACGATATCCCGTACAGAATCATTCTCCATAGCTATAAAATAATCTTCATAATCTGCCAGTACAACAGACCTCGTTTTGCCATCAAACAGATAGTTCTCAAGACGTTCTGTTTCTTCATACATTGAATTAATCTGCATTTGATAGGAATGTTCTACCTGTTCCATCATTGCTGCGATCGTATTCTTACTGGATATATCAACATATTGTTCAAATTTGGAAAATACATTCCCACCCCAGATAATAAGCGCTATCAGAATAGCACTAAATAGAAATAATAGAAATGCAACTTTTTTATCCCGTTGCGTTCTGACATATGTTATCTTACTCATACGTTTATAGTCTCACCTTCGAGACCGTCCCCCCTTTTTCTTTTTTCCGTTTTTCGAAAGACCTTATCTGATTTTCTTCCATCAAGATCTCTCTAGCATTGCAATTACTATAACCGATATTTCGACATTGTGCAACTATTTCTTTTTTCAGTTAGAATTCATTCGCTATATTTCGACATAAATAACAGGAAAAAGCACCCTGATATGCATTTCTGCATACCAGAGTGCCTGACCTTTACTTGTTGTTTTTATAGATTCTTTTTATTTACGATCTGCACGATCATTTTTCTTTTTTACAACAATCACTGTTACAACTCCTGCTGCACTGAGCATAAACAGGATTACAAGTGGCATAAGTGGAGCATCATCGCCGGTTTTTGGTGTATCCGGTGGAGTGGAAGGTTTGTCTTCCGTTGTCGTGATCTCCGTAGTGTCTTCTGTCTCAGTTGTATCTTCTGTTTCAGTTGTGACCTCTGTTGTATCTTCCGTCGTGGTTGTAATCTCTGTTGTATCTTCCGTCGTGGTTGTAATCTCTGTTGTATCTTCCGTTGTAGTTGTAACTTCTGTCGTATTCTCTGTTGTAGTTGTCTTATCATATGTATCGACAAATGCAACATTTACTGTTTCATCTACAACTACTGTTGCTTCTGCTGACTTACCATCCTTCTGAAGGCCTGTTCCTACTACGTATTTGATGCTGCTTGTTTCATATCCATCAATATCATACTGTATTTCTTCAATGGTATAAGTTCCAGCCGGCTTATCCAGTTCTAATGTATATTTCTTTGTCGATACATCATACTGGAAATCAGTCAGTGCATATGTCTCGGAATTACCTGCTTCGTCTGTAATCTTGAACTTGATCACATTTTCAGCTTCTGCCTTATCGACATCACCAACAACGGTCTTTGTTAATACAAGTTTACCCTTTGTGCTGGTTCTTGTATTTGTAATTGTAATCTCACCTGTTGCAGGATCTGTTGTTATGCTGTCGGTATATTCCTTAGGTACATTTACTTCCTTGACCGTATACTGGATTAATCCGTTTGCATCATATTTCGGAAGATTATCCCAAGTCTTTGTCCAACCATTGCTTTCATCAAGCTGTACCGGAATTCCTGATATAGTTGTTCCGGCATAAAGCTGTACCGTTACAAATCCAGGTCTCTTATTGGCCTTGTTGTTATTATCGTTCCATGCTTTCTTAACAGTTACGGATGTAGTCAGATATGTATATGTATTTGTTACGGTTGCATTGACAACTGTATCCTTTGTTACATTTACATCACCTTCGCCACTGACTGTCAGATCATAATTCGTAATTGCTGTTCCGGTTGGAGCTTCGCTTACGTTGTATGTGCCTACCGGGATGTCATTGATTGTTACGCTTCCGTTTGCCGGTACGCTGATTCCTGTCTTGGTTGCGCTTATGCTTCCATCTGCAAGAACATATTCACCACTTGCGTTTGTTACATAAATTGT
>JABLTN010019637.1_pt1 | contig 37821 bp, 33 predicted proteins | sample 7160141 | NCBI WGS metagenome assembly JABLTN01 (sample SAMN14651226, study PRJNA627086) | human gut metagenome | isolation source: feces | host: Homo sapiens | reverse complement strand
GCTGAGGTAAAGCGGGTCCTGCACTGCGATGCAACAACAAGTGCGGATATGGACGCTCTTCTGTCAAAAAGCCTTCCTGCTACCGAATCATTTTCGCCCCAACAAATACAAATTTAGTTCTCTTTCTCCAAATTCTTAAACGCTGTTGACAGCATCAGTTTGATTCTGTTCAACTGGTTTACTTCACTTGCACCCGGATCGAAGTCAATAGCTACGATATTGGACTCCGGATGTCTGCGGCGGAGTTCTTTGATAACGCCCTTGCCGACTACGTGGTTTGGCAGGCAGGCGAATGGCTGCGTACAAACGATATTTCCTGCACCGCTGTGGATCAGCTCCAGCATTTCTCCGGTTAAGAACCAGCCCTCACCGGTCTGATTTCCGAGTGATACGATCTCAGAAGCCATTTTTCCAAGATCTTCAATATGTGCCGGAGGATCAAAGTGCTTACTCTGCTCAAATGCCTTTGAAGCAGGGGAACGGAACCATTCCAGTGCCTTAATGCCAAGATTACCGACCGTTGCTTTTGATTTCTTCATGCCAAGATGTGACACCTTGAAATTCTGATTATAAAAGCAGTAAAGCAGGAAGTCCAGCAGATCAGGAACGACAGCTTCTGCACCTTCGCTTTCAAGCAGTTCGGCAAGATGGTTGTTGGCAGCCGGCAGAAATTTAACGAGAATTTCTCCTACGATTCCGACGCGTGGCTTTTTGATATCCAGCGTTTCAATGGTATCAAAATCATGAATGATCTCGTTGCAGAGTTTTTTGAATTTCCGGCGGGAAGGATAACCTTCCGATACGAATTTCTTCACGACCTCTGTCCATTTCCGGTGAACCTGGTCTGTCGTGCCGGGAACGGCCTCGTATGGACGCATCCGGTAAACGCATTTCATGAAAATATCTCCAAATACAGCAGCATACAATCCACGCAGAACCAGTGCCGGAGATAGCTTGAAACCAGGATTCTCCTCCAGTCCGCTTAAGTTGATGGAGATGACTGGGATGTGTCCCATGCCGGCTTTTTTCAAAGCACGACGGATAAATCCAATGTAGTTGGAGGCACGGCATCCGCCACCGGTCTGACTGATGATAACGGCTGTCTGGTTCAGGTCATATTTTCCTGAAAGCAGGGCATCCATGATCTGTCCGACTACGATCAGAGAAGGATAACAGGCATCATTATTTACATATTTCAGTCCCATGTCGACTGCCTGTTTGTTGTCGTTCGGAAGTACTTCAATCTTATATCCTGCTGCACGGAATGCAGGCTCAAGAAGCTCAAAGTGAACCGGTGACATCTGTGGGCAGAGGATGGTATAAGTCTTCCGCATTTCTTTTGTAAACGGTACTTTTTCAATAGAAGACGGACGGATCGTTCTCTGTTCCTGCTTTTTCTCACGTACACGGATCGCAGCAAGGAGAGAGCGGACACGGATTCTTGCAGCTCCCAGGTTATTGACTTCATCAATTTTCAGTGTTGTATAAATCTTATCTGAATTGGTCAGGATCTCAGCAACCTGATCTGTCGTTACGGCATCCAGACCACAGCCGAAGGAATTTAGCTGGATCAGATCCAGATTCTCAGTAGTCTTCACATAATTTGCGGCTGCATAAAGTCTGGAATGGTACATCCACTGATCCATGACATTCAGAGGGCGTTCTACCTGATGAAGATGGGAGACGGAGTCCTCTGTCAGTACTGCAATATTGTAGGAGGTGATCAGTTCAGGGAGTCCATGGTTGACTTCAGGGTCAATATGATAAGGACGTCCCGCCAGAACGATACCACGGTTGCCGGTCTCATTCAGGAAACGAATCGTCTCCTCTCCTTTCGTTCTCATGTCCTGACGGCAGGCTGCAAGCTCCTCCCATGCTTTATGTACAGCAGAACGGATCTCTGTATCAGAAAGAGAAAATTTCTTTCCGAGTTCGTCAATCAGACGGTAAGAGATTGTATCCTCACTTTCAAAGTTCAGGAACGGATGGATAAAATCAACTTCTCCATGCACGATCGGATCCATATTGTTCTTAATATTTTCCGGGTAGGAAGTAACGATCGGGCAGTTATAATGGTTGTCCGAATCAGCAAATTCTTTCCTCTCATAAGGGATGGAAGGATAGAAAATGTGCTTTACTCCCTGGTTGATGAGCCACTGCACATGTCCGTGTGCAAGCTTGGCCGGATAACATTCGGATTCACTCGGGATGGATTCGATTCCAAGCTCGTAAATCTTTCTCGTAGATGCCGGAGAAAGAACGACACGAAATCCCAGTTCAGTGAAAAATGTAAACCAGAACGGATAATTTTCATACATATTCAGAACACGCGGGATACCGATCACTCCGCGGCGGGCATCGGCCTCTTCGAGAGGAGTATAATCAAAGTAACGATGCAGCTTATATTCAAAAAGGTTCGGCATCTGATTCTTTGATTTCTCTTTTCCAAGACCTCTCTCACAGCGGTTTCCGGTGATAAATTTACGGCCGCCGCTGAAATGGTTGATCGTCAGGCGGCAGGTATTGGTACATCCACGACATTTGGTCATGGTTGTAGAATATTCCAGGGAACGGATCTCATCGATGGAGAGCATGGTGGTTCCCTCGCAGTCAGTATAACGTTCTCTTGCGATCAGGGCAGCTCCGAACGCTCCCATGATTCCTGCAATGTCAGGACGGATCGCCTCGCAGTTGGCAATTTTCTCAAAGCTCCTGAGAACCGCATTATTATAGAAAGTACCACCCTGTACAACGATATGCTTACCAAGCTCAGAAGCATCAGAAACTTTGATTACCTTGAATAAAGCATTCTTGATAACGGAGTAGGCAAGTCCGGCAGAAATATCAGCAACAGAGGCTCCTTCTTTCTGAGCCTGCTTTACTTTGGAATTCATAAATACAGTACAGCGTGTACCGAGGTCGATCGGATTCTGGGCATACAGTGCCTCCTGAGCAAAATCTTCCACAGAGTAATTCAGGGATTTGGCGAAAGTTTCAATGAAAGAACCGCAGCCGGAAGAGCAGGCCTCGTTGAGCTGGACACTGTCTACAGTCTGGTTCTTGATCTTGATACATTTCATGTCCTGTCCACCGATGTCAAGGATACAATCTACATCCGGTTCAAAGAAAGAGGCTGCATAATAATGGGATACTGTTTCCACCTCTCCCTCATCCAGCATCAGTGCGGATTTGATCAGTGCCTCACCGTAACCGGTAGAGCAGGAGTGGACAATCTCCACACCTTCCGGCAACTGGTCATAAATATCCTTGATGGCAGAAATGGTTGTGCCAAGCGGATCTCCTTCATTATTATGATAAAAAGAATACAAAAGAGTACCGTCTTCTCCGACCAGGGCAGCTTTTGTGGTGGTAGAACCTGCATCGATTCCAAGGAATGCCTTTCCTCTGTAGGTTGCAAGATCTTTTACCGGAACCTGATGCTGTGCATGGCGTGCGGAAAATTCTTCATAGTCTTTCGTGGTTGCAAAGAGAGGATCAAGACGTTCCACTTCAAATTCCATCTTGATCTTTCCTTCAAGACGCTTCTGCATTTCAAGAAGAGCCATCGGAGTATCCTTTTTGGAATTGAGAGCAGAACCGATCGCAGCAAATAAATGAGAATGGTTCGGTGCAATAATATGCTCGTCATCCAGTTTCAGTGTACGGATGAAAGCTTCTTTCAGTTCTGAAAGGAAATGAAGCGGTCCGCCCAGGAAAGCGACATGTCCACGGATCGGTTTTCCGCAGGCAAGTCCGCTGATCGTCTGGTTGACAACCGCCTGGAAAATGGATGCAGCAAGGTCTTCTCTGGCAGCACCATCGTTGATCAGCGGCTGGATATCCGTCTTTGCAAATACACCACAGCGTGCAGCAATCGAATAAAGAGCCTTATAATTTTTAGCATATTCATTCAGACCGGATGCATCGGTCTGGAGGAGAGATGCCATCTGGTCGATAAAGGAACCTGTACCACCGGCACAGACACCATTCATACGCTGCTCGACATTTCCGCCTTCAAAATAGATGATCTTGGCATCCTCGCCGCCAAGCTCGATCGCAACATCAGTCTGTGGAGCGTAATCCTGCAGAGCTGTAGATACAGCAATGACCTCCTGCACAAAAGGTACGCCAAGATGTTTGGCAAGTGTCAGTCCGCCACTTCCTGTGATAACAGGAGAGACCTGAATCGGTCCGAGTTTGTAAATGGCACGTCCGAGAAGATCTGACAGAGTTTCCTGAATATTGGCAAAGTGACGCTCATAATCAGAGAAAAGCACTTCGTTCTCGTTGTCCAGAATGGCAATCTTAACGGTCGTGGAACCAATATCGATTCCCAAAGTATAGAGTTCTTTTGAATTCATGTTACTATCCCCAATCTTTCGTAATGGTCTATGATATATGTATGAGTTACTTCTTATTAAATGCGTTTACAGATTCGCAATACATAACATTATACGACATCCGAAGGGAAAAGACAATTGTAATTGTTGTTCATGATTCTGAAATATTCATAAAGAACTTGTTAAATCTTAAGGAAAATAATAACATTGGTTTGACAAAATAAAGCCCGGACGGTACAATGACTGATGTATGGTAGAAGAACAATTTTGGTAAAAAAAGGAGTTAATGTATTGAACTGGCTTGACAAATTAGAAAGAAAATTCGGACGTTATGCGATTCCAAACCTGACGGTTTATCTGTTGGCAGGATATGTCATCGGGTTTGCGGTTTATTATCTTGCACCGAATCTGCTTAGATATCTTACACTAGAACCGTATTATATCCTGCACGGGCAGATCTGGAGGATTATTTCATGGGTACTGATTCCACCGACGGGAAGTCTCTTTTCGCTTTTCTTTTTAGTACTTTTGTACTATTCACTGGGGACAGCCCTGGAGCGGACATGGGGGACATTCCGGTATAATGTCTATATTTTTTCCGGTATTTTCTTTACTGTGATCGCTGTATTTATTTTATACGGAGTATTTTATCTTATTTATGGAGTTGCACTTCCGATGTCCAGCATCGGACTGATCAGCACGAATTATATTACGATGTCGATCTTCCTGGCATTCGCTTCAATTTATCCTGATATGGAAGTGATGCTTTACTTTATTCTGCCGATTAAGATGAAGTGGATGGCACTTGTCTATGCAGCAATGGCACTGTATTATTTCTTCACAGGAAGCCTTGCAGTAAAAGTTGCGATCGGAGCTTCTTTACTTAATTTTGTGATCTTTTTCTGCTCCAGCAGAAATATAAAAAGATTTGGACCGAAGGAACAGGCACGTAAGGCAAAGTTCCGGCAGCAGTCCAGACCGCATATGACTTATTCTAATGGGGCAAGACACCGTTGTGCAGTATGTGGAAGGACAGAACTGGATGATCCGAACCTTGAGTTCCGGTTCTGCTCCAAGTGTAATGGAAATTATGAATATTGTCAGGATCATCTTTTTACGCATGAGCATGTAAAGTAAGAAACCGACAGAAGAGATGGAGCTGAAATCTGAGCTGTTGTCAGAACCGGCTCCATGAAGATGATACAGAATCTGATACAAATAAAAGAGTAATTTAATTATGAAAAGGAGAGAGAGTTTCTATGAAAAAGACGAAAGTAGTATGTACGATGGGACCCAATACGAATGATAAAGAACTGATGAGAAAGCTGATCCGGAATGGAATGGATGTGGCACGTTTCAATTTTTCCCACGGAGATCATGCAGAGCAGAAAAGCCGTATGGATCTTCTGAAGGAGCTTCGTGAGGAGGAGCATTCTAATGTTGCGATCCTGCTGGATACCAAAGGACCGGAGATCCGTACCGGACTGCTGAAGGACGGAAAGAAGATCATGCTGGAGGCCGGAAAGAAATTTACGCTTACGACAGAAGAGGTGGCAGGAGATGAGAATATCGTATCTATTTCTTATCCGGGACTGATCAATGATGTGAGCAGGGGAAAGACAATCCTGATCGATGACGGACTGATCGGACTGAAAGTAGTCGAGAAGAAAGAAAAAGAACTGATCTGTGAGATTATCAACGGTGGAGAGCTTGGTGAGAGAAAAGGTGTGAATGTGCCGAATGTACCGATCCATCTTCCGGCGATCACAGAGAAGGATAAAGAAGATATCAAGTTTGGTGCAGAGCAGGGAATTGATTTTATTGCAGCATCCTTTGTGAGAAATGCAGAGTGTATCCTGGAGATCCGGGCTTATCTGAAGTCTCTCGGAGCACCGTTCATTCCGATCATTGCAAAAGTTGAAAATTCAGAGGGAATTGACAATATTGATGAAATCATCCGTGCAGCAGACGGTGTTATGGTTGCCCGTGGAGATCTCGGTGTGGAGATTCCGGCAGAGGAAGTTCCATATTTGCAGAAGATGATCATTCAGAAGTGTAACAGTCACTTTAAGACAGTTATTACAGCAACCCAGATGTTGGATTCCATGATTCGGAATCCACGTCCTACAAGAGCCGAGGTAACAGACGTTGCCAATGCTGTTTATGACGGAACAGATGCAGTGATGCTTTCCGGTGAGACTGCACAGGGCAAGTACCCGGTGGAGGCACTTCAGATGATGGTTCATATCATTGAAAATACAGAGCAGCACTTAGATTATGAGGAGATGCTTGAGAAGGAGTATGGTCATTTAAAGAGCGGTGTATCCAGTGCCATTGGATATTCCTCCGTACTTGCTGCTGCAAATCTGAATGCAAAGTGTATTCTGACGCCAACTGTTTCGGGTGCAACTGCAAGGGTGGTTTCCAATTTAAGACCGAGACAGGAGATTCTTGGAATCACACCGAACGAAAGAACTTTAAGAAGAATGTCCATATACTGGGGAGTCAGACCGCTGAAGTCTCTGGAGCATGACAATACGGAGGATATCTGCGAGAATGCTATGGAGCTTGCAAAAGTAAAGAAGTATGTAGAGCAGGGGGATGTAGTTGTCCTGACGGCAGGAATCCCTTCTCCGAATGTAGGAAAAGAAAGAAGTTATACAAGCAATATGATGCGAATTGCTACGATCGACTGATCTCGGGAAGACAATGATAGAATGAAACCCTTACAGTTCTTCAATAAAAAGAAGAGCTGTAAGGGTTTTTGTCTGCTATATAGGTTCTTAGTTCCCCTGTGCCGGATATTCTACAAGATCCAGCACAGAGTTATGGATCAGATAATCATAAACTTCAGCCAGTTCTTTTGGTTCATAAGCGACATCATGAGTTATGGCGTATTTGATAGAATCAGCCAGCCCGAAGGTATAAAATCTTGCAAGACTCTCTTTGGTCAGAATCTTCAGACGGGAAGGAGCTTTCAAAGGATATTTGTTGAACAGGAAAAAGATCAGTTCATAAATAAACTGGAACATCTGCTCTTCAAAAGAATTTGGACCTTCGATCAGGTACAGCTTTTTATAAAATGCCCGGTCTTTAGAAAGACAGGAACAGAGAAGCAGAAAAATATCATTTTCCAGGTGATTTTCAATGAGTACGTCGATTTTTTCCCTGATCTCTTTTTGGAGAATATATTCAAGAATCCCGTATTTATCCTGAAAATGCTTATAAAAAGTAGGACGTATGACACCGGCACCGTCAGTGATCATTTTGATCGTTATCTTATCAAATGGAATCTTAAGGATCAGTTCTCTGAAAGATAGAGTCAGCAAATCTTTGGTAAGTTCTTTTTTATCTTCCATATGTCATCCCATTCCTTTCCGTAAGTCTGCTTTGCAGATTATACCATAAAACTTAAAAGGAAGAAAGTTCAAAGGATACAAAATTTCAAAAATGTAGCCTGTCCAATACAAATCTCAAAAAATGTCTGATCAGAGATACAGTTTAAAAAAGCTGATTCTTAATGAAATAAAAAAAATAGAGTAGAATATCTGGAAAAGGAGGAAATTTCAAAAGGCATAGCTGAAAGGAGAAGATTATGTCATGGATTGAAATTATTTTAATCGGTGCAGGTCTTTCGCTGGATGTTTTTGCATATGCATTATGCAGAGGTGCTGTAGTTGGTGAAATTGACAAAAAAAGCCTGGTGATTCTGGGAGGCGGGTTCACGCTCTGGAATCTGATCAGCCTGACGGCTGGAAATTTTGTGGCAAAGATACCGGTTGTTTCAAAAAATGCAGAGTATGCGGCCAATGACTGGAAATATATATCGGTTGCGATTTTTCTTGGACTGGGCATTTATCTCATCATCAAAGCGGCAAGAGGAAAAGAAATAGAAGAGCGAAAGGCAGAAAGACTGGAATCGAGGCAGTTTGCAATGTGGATGGCAATTACCAGCCTTGATGTATTTATAGCAGGAATTGGATTTGGATTCCTGGATACAGTTTTTTTTAAGACGTTTATAGTGATCCTTCTGATCACTCCGGTCAGTGTGATTGCCGGACTATATGCCGGATGGTGGGCAGGGTGTCAGGCAAGAAAGAAAATTGTGGCAGTTGGTGGCTGTCTGCTTCTGATCGGAGGAATTGAACTTCTGATTCGGCTGACGTAAGAGGCAGGAAGGACAACGATAAGAAATCAGGATACTATAAGAAAGCTGGTATATGCTGATAAAATAGAAGGGTAAATTGAGAAAAAAAGACGAAAGAAAGGACCGGGAACTTCCGGAGAAAAGGTGAAAAAAATGGCAGGTTTAAAATTTCAGGCACAGAGAGCAGCATTCAGCGTGGCAGCAGATGCAGTTTTAAAGTATGTAAATAAGAATGACGACAGAACAAAAGCACTTCTGAAGGTTGTAGATCTGACGGAAAGTTTCGCAAAAGACCGGTTTAAACCGGAGTCATATGAAGCAGCAAGAAAAATGATCCAGGATCCTGAAAATAAGTGGATGCAGTATCTGAACCGTTTATTTGATGAGGTAAGCCCGAATGTATTAAAGACGACAGCGCTGAACCTTGGATTTGATGCAATGCTTTATGGAACCAAAGTGATGCATGAGGCAAGAGAAAAATATCAGTGTAATGTACCGTGGCTGATCCTGATGGATCCGACGAGTGCCTGTAATCTGAAATGCACCGGATGCTGGGCAGCAGAATACGGACATTTGCTGAATCTGTCTTTTGAAGATATGGATCGTGTGATCACGCAGGGGAAGGAGCTTGGTATTTATCTGTATATGCTTACCGGCGGAGAACCGCTTGTGAGAAAAAAAGATATTATCCGGTTATGTGAGAAGCACAATGACTGCGAATTCCATGCATTTACGAATGGAACGCTTGTAGATGAAGAATTTTGTAATGAGATGGAACGGGTAGGAAATCTGACTCTTTCCATCAGTCTGGAAGGATATGAGAAAGTTAATGATGGTCGTCGTGGAAAAGGTGTCTATGAAAAAGTCATGCATGCGATGGATCTTCTGAAAGCTCATGGACAGATCTTTGGAACATCGATCTGCTATACAAGAGCCAATATTGAGACGGTTACATCCGATGAATTTTTGGATATGATCATTGAAAAAGGATGCCGTTATGCATGGTATTTCCATTATATGCCGGTTGGAAATGATGCGGCAGTAGATCTGCTTCCGACAAAAGAGCAGAGAGAGTATATGTATCACCGAGTAAGAGAAATCCGTGGCTTTACCGGTGGAAAGCAGATTTTTGCATTTGATTTCCAGAACGACGGAGAATACGTTGGAGGATGTATTGCAGGAGGCAGAAATTACTTCCATATCAATGCAAATGGAGATGCAGAGCCATGTGTATTCATCCATTATTCCAGTGCCAATATTAAAGAAGTCAGTGTACTGGATGCATTACGCCAGCCATTATTTATGGCTTACCATAATAACCAGCCATTTAATAAGAATCATCTCCGTCCATGCCCGATGCTTGAAAATCCTGAAAAATTACAGCAGATGGTACATGAGACCGGTGCAAAGTCAACCGATCTTCAGTCACCGGAGAGCGTAGAGCATCTTTGTGGAAAATGCGAACAGTACGCATCAATATGGAAAGAGAAAGCGGATGAACTGTGGGAAAAATCAGGAAAAGCAGAGAAAGAAGAAAAAAAAGCCTGAAATGAAGGCTGCAGAAAAAGAAAGCTGTAGAAGAAAAAAGCTGTAAAAGAAAAAACGGTAGATAAAAAATGGTGTGATCTGAAAAGTGGGATCACACCATTTTGCTGTTATCAGTTTGCTGAAAGAATTGATTTTACATGTTCGACTTCTTCACGAGTGGCTTTCTCTGCCGGAACATAGTAACTTTTTTCACGGGCGATCTGATACAGCTTTTCCTGTGACATCTCGCACTGGGAGCGGATCTGCTTAAGACACTGCTTAAGTTCCTTATTTTCTGTCTGTGGGATCATATCCCCGAACATTTTTAATTCACCGTTGACACCGGTGAGGGCATCGGCAACCATTGTCTTTTCGTTCATGATCATTCCTCTTTTCTATTTCATTTTGGAGTTCCCTGCTGAAATTTTATGCTGTGGACTGAAGCTGTTTATAAAAATTTCATCAGTTCCTGCTTATTTTTCATTGCGGAATCTGCCGCATCCTGAAATAATTTTTTGACTTCCGGGTCTTCTGTCTGAGAAGCGTAGTCTGTCATTTTTGAATAAGTTGTTGCATATCCGCCAATCAGATGGCGGAGATTCTGCAGATCGAGAATGGATATCTCTCCCATGGTTTACTTCCTCCTTGTCAGTCAGTTTTAATTGCGAAGCATACGATCAAAAGATCCGGTGGATCTTTTTCGGTACGGGAATAGTATGGTTTATTTTGCAGAAATTATTCACCGGAAACAGAACAATGTTCTACAAAATTTTTAAAAAGTGTCCGCATTTCAGGAGAAGTGCGGAACATGCATTCAGGATGCCATTGGACACCGACACCAAAAGGATAATCTTTCAGTTCGATCGCTTCAATCGTTTCGTCACAGGCACGGGCAGTGACTATGATGCCTTTTCCGGTGAGATTGACAGCCTGATGGTGGAAACTGTTGACATAGAGAGAAGTTCCGAGACATTTCCGTAAATGTCCTGTCCTGCCGATACGGATTTTATGACTGATATCACTGCGAACATCGGTTTGTTGCATATGATCCAGTGTCTTTCCGGGAATCAGAGAAAAATCCTGCCAGATCGTCCCACCACAGGCAACGTTCAGAAGCTGCATTCCCCTGCAGATGGCGAAGACAGGTTTACGGGAAGAAAGAATCTGTCTCATCAGATGCAGTTGAAAAATATCGGTAGAGATGCTTGTACGTCCGTTCCCGGGAAGAGGGGATTCACCAAAAAGGAGCGGTGTGATATCGCCGCCTCCGCAAAAGAGAAATCCATCACAGAGGGAAACATACTGATTCAGCAGATCTTCTGAGCGTACCAGAGGCAGAAGAAGGGGAAGTCCATGAGAATACCGGACAGACTGGATATAAGGATTGGAGACAAACTGATGATTTCCCTCCAGTCCGCAGATGACGATTCCGATTTTTGGCTGCATAAAGATCCTCCTGTTCTGATGACTGCCGGTGTCCGGCAAAAATTCTGTTATGAAACTGTGGATTATGATGTATGATAGAGTATGAAAGAAATGAAAAAAATATACATAGGACTGAGGTGAGTGTCATGAAATGGATGGATATGCATTGTGATACAGTAAGTGAATTATTTAGAAAGAGAAGTGAAGGAACGCTTTGGAAAAATAAATTGTGTGTGGATATCGAGAGATTGAAGAAAAGTGATTCTGTTGCACAATTTTTCGCATGCTATGTAAATGCAGCGGAATATCCGGGATGGGAAGAAGCTTTTGATGCAGCAGAAAAACTGATCCAGTCGGTGCATGAAGAGGAAGCGAAAGAATTTTGTGTTGCAGGATCAGGGGCAGAACTGGAAGCAGCGGAGCAGGCAAAGAAGTATGCAGGGATACTTACGGTAGAAGAAGGTGGTGTGCTGAACGGAAAAGCAGAACGGGTGGAACAGCTTTATGAACAGGGCGTCAGATTACTCACCCTGACCTGGAATTATGAGAACTGTATCGGCAGTCCCAACAGCAGAGATACAGAGGTCATGCAGCGGGGGCTGAAGCCATTTGGAATCGAAGTGGTCAGACGAATGAACGAACTTGGGATGCTGGTGGACGTATCCCATCTGTCGGACGGAGGATTCTGGGACTGCATCCGGTACAGTACTGATCCTATTGTAGCGTCTCACTCAAATTGCAGGGAACTTTGCAGACATCCGAGAAATCTGACGGATGAGATGCTCCGTGCAGTGGGCGAAAAAGGCGGTGTTGTGGGATTGAATTTTTATTCTGCTTTCCTGACTGAAAAGAAAGAGAGGGCAGGACTGGAAATGCTGGCAGAACATGCAAAGCGGATGATCCGGATGGCAGGAGAAGATGCAGTGGCACTGGGAACGGATTTTGACGGATTTGAAAGAAAAGATCTTCCGGAAAAGCTGGAAGGAGCCGAGAGCATGGAACTGGTATGGGATGCATTTCAGAAAGCAGGGATCTCGTCACGGCAGGCAGAAAAGATCGCTTACGGGAATCTTTTCCGTGTGATAGAGGAAGAATGTGGAAAAACATCAGTATTCTGAAGAAAAAATGTGGAAAATGCAGGAAAAAGGAGATACGGTGAAAGGAAAAGCCATGCCGGTGATGATAAAAAAGTGGTCAGGCAAGCATGGATATGGTAAAATAAAAAAAGTGATTTGATAGTGCAGTTTTCATAGTCTGTGCGAGAGGATCAGAAGAGAGAAGAGGAGGAAAATGTAATATGGAGAACAAAAGAATTATTCAGGTTGATGAGAAAGTTCCATTTAAGATGCTTGTTCCGCTGAGTATCCAGCATATGTTTGCGATGTTCGGTGCTTCAGTACTTGTGCCATTTGTATTTGGAATTAATCCGGCAGTTGTATTATTCATGAACGGTCTTGGCACTTTATTATTCATCCTGATCACGAAGGGGAAAGCACCGGCATATCTTGGTTCAAGTTTTGCGTTTCTTGCACCGGCCGGGATCGTTATCTCAAAATGGGGATACAGTTATGCACTGGGAGGCTTTGTTGCAGTCGGATTCTGTGGATGTATTTTATCCCTGATTATTTATAAGTTTGGATCAGACTGGATCAATGTAGTACTTCCACCGGCAGCCATGGGACCGGTAGTAGCACTGATCGGTCTGGAACTTGCAGGAACAGCAGCATCAAATGCAGGTCTGAAAGATGAAGTGATCGACAGCAAGAATGTGATTGTATTTTTAGTAACGTTATTGACGGCAGTACTTGGATCGGTTGTATTCCGCAAGTTCCTTGCCGTGATCCCGATCCTGATCGCGATCATTGCAGGATATGTTGCAGCATTATTCTGTGGAATTGTAGATTTCTCAGAAGTTGCAGCAGCACCGCTTTTTTCACTTCCGAATTTTTCAACACCAAAGTTCAAATGGGAGGCGATCGTGATCATTCTTCCGGTTCTTCTGGTCATTGCATCGGAACATATCGGACATCAGATCGTAACGAGTAAGATCGTCGGAAGAGATCTTTTAAAAGATCCGGGACTGCACAGATCTTTATTTGCAGATAACTTTTCGACTATGATCTCCGGTTTGATCGGTTCTGTACCGACAACAACTTACGGAGAAAATATCGGAGTTATGGCAATGACAAAGGTTTACAGTGTCTATGTGATCGGAGGAGCAGCAGTGCTGTCCATTATCTGTTCCTTTATCGGAAAGATGACAACTCTGATCAATACCATTCCAGGACCGGTGATCGGAGGAATCTCCTTCCTGCTGTATGGTATGATCGGTACATCGGGTATCCGTATTCTTGTTGAATCTCAGGTGGATTATGGTAAGTCAAGAAATATGGCAATGACATCCGTTATTTTTGTAGTAGGATTGTCAGGTATTAAGGTACAGTTTGGAAGTATCCAGTTATCAGGAATGGTACTGGCATGTGTGATCGGTATGTTGATGGGACTGATGTTCTATGTACTGGATAGGCTGAAACTGACGAATGACAGAGAAAGTGAATAGATAGAAATTCTGTGAAAACTGCTACAGGGCAGTGATACAGATACAGACGAAAATAAAAAGGAATATTTCTTTATGGATCGATATAGCTGGCACACTATACAAAGGTTCATAAGAGATGTTCCTTTTTTTGACTTGACAGGAAAGATACGGAGAAAATAATTGAAATTGAGAAGGAGGAACGGGGATGAGAGAGTTAAACTTATCAGAGCAATATGCACTTATAGCATTGGAAGGGCAGGAAAGCCTTCACAGCTCCGTGGCAAAAAGTGCGGTGCTTCGTGCGGTCACGGCAGCGGAAGTGCTGATGCCGGTTTTGGAAAAAGAAGGATGTTCTTTATCTGAATTTGCTGAAGAAGCGGAGAAAGCGGTACAGGCAGCTAAGAATATGAATAAAAAGAAAGAGCGTCAGATTGAGCAGAAAGTGAAAGAATCTTTGGAAAAGGAAGGTCTGTTGTGCGAGATCCCGGATCTTCTTGGGTGCGATCTGAATTATTATTCATCAGGGATTGAACTGAAATCATATCGGAGTGAAGAACAGACTTATTTCAGGATCAGGGAATGTCTGCGGGCAGAAATCCTGGATGACGGAGAAATTACGATGGAGTGTCTGAGTCTCCTGTGGCTCCTGCGTGAAAGCGGCTGTATCCATGATCTGTTTTCAGCAACGGAACAGGAAAGGGTACTTGAACGGGTGAATGGAATGGCTGCGGAGAACGAATATTGCAGAATCTTGTGGGAAAAAGAATTTCACAGTATTTTTGAGAGCTTTACAGGGCGTTTCCTGCGGGCAAAAAGTAAACTGTTTGAAAATCCTTATTTAGAGGGAGTCAGTCTGGCATTCCCATATCTGGAGAGAAGAAAAGCAATCTTTATTGACTGTGTGGTATTTGGGACGAATGTAGAAGAACGGAGAAGTGCTGCAGTTGATTTTTTGAGAAAGATGGGACATAATGTTGAGGAAGTCAGATCAGGCAGCGAGACGCTCCTGAAAATAGACGGTATGTATTATCGTATTTTTCCGGCAACAAGAAGATCCTATAAAGTGCCGATCCAGGGCGTAAATCTTGTTCCGGTATACTGGTAGAGAAGAAAAGGTGAGAAAATGTCCAGACAGAGAAGCATGGAAGTGATAGAACAGTCAGAGTATGTAACAATCGGGGAGCTTGTCAGGCTGACCGGTGTGAGATACAGTACACTGAAGTTTTATACGGAAGAAGGGATGCTGCCATTTGAGCAGGCAGAGGAAAATCTGACCCGGCGTTACAGACGGGAAGAAAGTATAGAGATGATCTATAAGATTCGGAAAATGCGAGAAGAAAAAATGACGATCCCGGAGATAAAAGGGAAAATAAAAGGATAAAATTCTTTGAAGAAAATCCAGGACAGATCGTGAGAAAGCTGAAAAGTAAAAAGAAAAGGTTATTAAAAAGGAACGCAACTCCCAGCGTGGTTCGTGACAGGCAGTCACAGTAACCAGTCAGGGGAATTGCGTTCCTTTTTATTTATATGATTATATAATCGGAAGATTTATCGGAAAGAATTATTTCTTCTGAGTCTCAACTTCCTGCATCTTCATTGCACGAACCTTCAGTGGCAGTCCGAACAGATTGATAAATCCGTCAGCATCATGATGGTCATACAGATCACCTGTAGTGAAGCTTGCAAGAGATTCACTGTACAGAGAATAAGGAGATGTCTCGCCGGCACGGATGATATTTCCCTTGTAAAGTCTGAATTTGACTTCACCGGTCACATACTGCTGCGTTACATCGACAAATGCCTGGATGGCTTCACGCAATGGTGTATACCATTTTCCCTCATATACGATCTGTGCGAATTTATTTCCAAGGTCTTTTTTAACTTCATATGTAGCACGGTCAAGGACAAGCTCTTCAAGCTGTTCGTGAGCAGCCATCAGGATCGTTCCGCCAGGAGTTTCATAGACACCACGGGATTTCATTCCAACGACACGGTTCTCAACGATATCAACAATACCGATTCCATGCTTTCCGCCAAGTTCGTTCAGCTCTCTGATGATATCAGAAACTTTCATTTCTTTTCCGTTGACGCTCTTCGGAACACCGGCTTCAAAAGTCATTGTAACGTATTCATCTTTGTCAGGAGCTTTCTCAGGAGTCGTGCTTAATACGAGCAGGTCATCATAATTTGGCTCGTTGGCAGGATTTTCAAGCTCCAGCCCCTCATGGCTGATATGCCATAAGTTACGGTCACGGCTGTAGCTGTGCTTTACGTCAAATGGAAGATCAATGCCGTGCTGCCTGCAGTATTCAATCTCGTCTTCACGGGACTGCATTGTCCATACATCTGTCATACGCCATGGAGCGATGATCTTAATATCAGGAGCAAGTGCCTTAATTCCAAGCTCGAAACGAATCTGGTCATTTCCTTTTCCTGTAGCACCATGGCAGATGGCTACCGCACCCTCTTTTCGTGCGATCTCAACCAGTTTCTTTGCAATCGCCGGACGGGCCATGGATGTTCCGAGAAGATATTTGTTCTCATAAACTGCACCTGCTTTTACGCAAGGTACAATGAAGTCATCACAGAACTCATCAACGATATTTTCAATATATAATTTAGAAGCTCCGGAAAGCTTTGCTCTTTCATCCAGTCCGTCAAGCTCTTCTCCCTGTCCGCAGTCGATGCAGCAGCAGACAACATCATAATTAAATGTCTCTTTCAGCCAGGGAATGATCGCTGTGGTAGCAAGACCACCGGAATATCCCAATACAACTTTTTCTTTACTCATTTTTCATGCCTCCTGAATGTAATTTATACCTCTTTGGTTCTGGGTAAGATACCGAGAGGGGATCCTGCGAAAACCGCAGTCCTGTCAATCTCCGCTTCGATAAGCTACAGAATACTATACACTAGATTTTATAATTATGCAAGAGAAAATTTATAAAATCAATTAATATACATAAAATATGCAAATATATGCATAAAAATACAAAAATATTCCTGCATATGCATAAAATTCAGAATGACAGATGCAGGAATGAGTGACGATCCGGTGATTTAACGTACCAAAGAAGAAGCCATTCTGCGGTAAGTATGGCGTTTCCCGCGGATCGCAACGCTGTAGGCAGTGATATTTTCAGGAAGAGCCATTCCCATATATCCGCTGTCTCCGATATGATGGATGTCTGCCCCTGCCATCTTGCACATCAGAGCAATCTGACGGATCGTTGCCTCATCCGCCCCTTCCTGGGAAGTACCGATCGTAGTCATGGCGAGAGCTTCTTTTGCATGGGCCTGACGGATCAGGGTACGTGCATACTCCAAAGTGATGCCCGGAACAGTTCCGGGAGCCGGAAGCAGGATCACATCAGCTCCGGCTTCAATAAACTGATCCACATCTTCCGGTGTGAGAATGTTTTCACCTGCTTCAGAAGCAATACCGGAAGCGTGCATTTTTCCGGCAGTCAGGATGACCCGGTCACCAACTGCTTCTTTCAACTGGGTAAGTGCGTGAATGATGGCCTGATTTTCTACCCCGATTCCCGGATTTCCGGTCAGAATGATCATATCAACCCCCATGTCAGCCGCCTTTTTTGCATTTTCCACCGTGGCACAGCGTCCTGAAGTAAGATCCCAGACAGATTCTTCTCCCTGACCGGATTTTGGTGCATACGCAACAGGCTCCAGATTGATGGCAACCATTTTCCCGGTCAGTCTTTTGATTTCCCGGATCGTATCCTCCGGGGCAACATCAGGAAGTCCCTGGATTATTGGGTGATTCACATCAAAGATATTGAGCATGATCAAATCGGATCCCAGCGAAGCAACAAACTCTGCATTCGTGATATTTACAAGCATGGGTGTAACCGTTCCAATCGTTTCAGTAGCAAGTACGCGGCCCTCACTCTCGGTGATCGCCCTGAGCAGATCCTCTTTTGTATAAGCTGCCAGTTCACGGGCAGTACAGTCTATCAGTCTTTTTTTCATTTTACAGATCCTTCTTTCTTTTTAAAATATTGGGTATCTGAGTATCAGTATATAACAGATGAATGCAGAATGGGAAAAATAATAAAATTACCCGGGGAAAATACAAGGTCGTTGCAAAAAAAATCTGAATCCGATAAGATGATGTCGGGGGCTTTTGACTCCGACATCATCTTATCATAGAAGAGCAAAAAAGAGGTCAGGAAAATGAAGGAAAAAATAAAATGCACGATCCGGTACAGCGTTCTGGCACTGGTCACCGGAGTGGCAGTCGGTGCCATTGATACAATCTTCGGAAGAGGACTTTTATGGCTGTCAGATTTCAGGACAGCTCATTACAGATATCTGCTGCCATTTCTTCCGGTTGCAGGACTGCTGATCGTGTGGATGTATCACCGGTTCAGTGAAGAAAGTCTGAAAGGAATGACGCTGGTACTGGAAACCGGACAGAAAAAAAGAAAATCGATCCCACTGGCACTTGTTCCACTGGTAATCGTTGGAACATGGCTGACGCATCTGTTTGGAGGAAGTGCGGGAAGAGAAGGAGTGGCAGTACAGATCGGTGCTGTGATATCCCACGAGGCAGGAAGAAAATTTCGCTGCCCGGAAAATGACAGGATTATATGCTGGTTGCCGGAATGGCAGCAGGTTTCGGAGGACTTTTTCAGACCCCGCTGGCAGCAGTCTTTTTTGCAATGGAGGTGATCGCTTCAGGATATATGCAGTATGAAGCATTACTGCCGGCGATGATCAGTGCTTACACATCCGCTTTTACCTCTCATATACTGGGACTGGAAAAGTTTACAGCAGTGATCGGTGAGAAGCTGGATCTGTCAGAGACAAAGGTGATCCTGAGTCTGATCGTTCTTGGAATTTTGTTCGGGCTGGTCGGAAGACTTTTTTCAGGAACACTGCAATGGATGAAAAAACGGATGGGCAATGCCATAAAAAATCCATACATAAGGATCGGAGCAGTGGCAGTATTTCTTGCAGTTCTTTTGTTCCTTTTTCACGGAGGCAGATACAGTGGACTGGGAACGAACCTTATTTCAGCGGCCTTTGAAAATGGAACGATCTATGGGTATGACTGGATATTGAAGCTGGGATTTACGGTTCTGACACTGGCAATCGGCTTTCAGGGCGGAGAAGTGACACCGCTTTTCTCTATCGGGGCATCACTTGGAATCCTTGCAGGAAATCTGCTCGGTATTTCCCCTGTGGTCTGTGCAGCACTTGGCTATGCGGCTGTATTTGGCAGTGCGACCAATACACTGCTCGCTCCGGTTATGATCGGACTGGAAGTATTTGGAACAGAAAATGCAATTCCGCTGGTAGTTGTATGTATCCTTGCGTATCTTATGAATGGAGGAAGTTCTATCTATACTGCACAGCAGCGGGCAGTCCTGAAGCTGGATGGAGAGAAAGAAGCGGTCAGTGAAAGAGGGGCAACGGAAAAGCAGAAAAATAAAGCAATGAGACAGTGAAGGAGCTAAGAAGAGCAGGGGATGGAAAAGAAAGAAATAAAAATCTTCCGGGCGGGCAGAGAATCGCTGGAAGAAGCGGTCCGACTGGTACAGAGTACGGAAGAAAAGATGAAAGAAAAAAGCTGGTTTGTGGCAGAAAGCCTGGAAGAATTTGACCGGTGGATGAGGAAAGATCAGGGATGGCTGTATGTGGCAAAGGATTGCAGCAGCGGACAACTGGCTGGAATGTTTTTTGTTGTCCTGCCGGGGATGGAAGAAGAAAATCTGGGGTACGATATCGGTATGCAGGGCAGGCAGTTGTATGAGTGTGCCATTATGGATACGGTTGTGGTACTTCCTGAATACAGAGGAATGCATTTACAATATGAAATGATGCAGACTGCGGAGCGAAAGCTTCACAAAGAGGGTTATCGTTATCTTCTCTGTACGGTTCATCCGGAAAATAAATTCAGCAGGGAGAATGTGAAAAGACAGGGATACAAAAAAATACTGACAAAAGAAAAATATGGTGGATTTTTGCGGGATATCTGGATGAAAAAACTGTAAAATATCTGAAATTGAGATTGGTTGCAGAAAGGCAACTTCCGTTGCAAAATGGCAACAAAGATTGCGATTGACTAACCCTGCGGATCTTTTCTAAAATGGAAAAAAGGAGGGATTGTTATGCAGGCGTTATCAGATGCAAAAGCAGGGGAGAACTATACGATCAAGTGGATGTTCGGACTTCCGGAAGTTTTGGAGTTCCTGCACAGTCATCATGTAGAAGAAGGATGTGATGTGCAGGTAATCCAGAAGATGACAGACGGAGTGATCATTGCAGTACAGGATACGAGATTTGTACTGGGAAATGAGATTGCAGACCGGATCCAGGTATGATAAAATAGGTTTCAATCAGAAACTGAAAGGAGACGGAATGATGGAAAGTTATATGCAGATGCTGGCAAAGCGTTCCAAAGATGCATCAAGAAGTGCTGCGAAGCTTGGCACAGCGGATAAGAACCGGGGACTGCTTGCAGTAGCAGATGAGCTGGTAGCAGAGCAGCAACTGATCCTGGATGCGAATGCAAAGGATATTGAAGCAGCGAAGGAAAAGGGCGTGAAGCAGTCGCTGATTGACCGACTGGAGCTTTCAGAACGGCGGATCGCAGATATGGCGGAAGGTCTCAGGCAGATCGCAGCACTGGATGATCCGGTGGGAGAGGTTCTCTCGATGAAGACGAGACCGAACGGTCTCAGGATCGGACAGAAAAGAGTGCCGCTGGGAGTGGTCGGGATCATTTATGAGTCCAGACCGAATGTGACGGCTGATGCATTTGGACTTTGCTTCAAGACCGGAAATTCAGTGATCCTCAGAGGCGGCAGTGATGCAATCTATTCCAATCAGGCGATCGTCCATGCAGTGAAGGACGGTCTCAGAAAAGAAAAGCTCAACCAGGATCTGATCATTCTGGTTGAGGATACGGACAGGAAAGTTGTCAATGAGATGATGAAGATGCATGGCTGGATCGATGTTCTGATCCCAAGAGGCGGGGCAGGGCTGATCGCAAATGTAGTTGCGAACAGCACCGTGCCGGTCATTGAGACGGGAACCGGAAACTGTCATATTTATGTAGATGAATCTGCGGATATCAGGATGGCAGCCGAGATCATCGAGAATGCCAAGACGCAGAGAATGGGTGTGTGCAATGCCTGTGAGTCACTGGTGATCCATTCCGGTATTCTTTCAAAGGCATTGCCGGAGATCGTGAAGAAGCTGAAAGCACATAATGTAGAGATACGTGGAGACGAGAGAGCCTGTGCAGTGAGCAAAGAGATCATTCCGGCTTCAGAAGAAGACTGGGGAACAGAGTACCTGGATGCAGTGATCTCAGTTAAGACAGTGGATTCGCTCCGGGAGGCGATCGATCATATCAACCGTTATAATACAGGACATTCAGAATCGATCATTACCAAAGATTATGCCAATGCATTGCAGTTTCAGGATGAGATCGATGCGGCAGCAGTTTATGTGAATGCGTCCACAAGATTTACGGATGGCTTTGAATTTGGATTCGGGGCAGAGATCGGGATCAGTACGCAGAAACTTCATGCAAGAGGTCCGATGGGACTGAATGCACTGACAACAACCAAATATATTATTTTTGGGAATGGACAGATAAGAAAATAGCAGGAAAAATATAAGGGTGAGACAGGAAAAGGCAGACCCGTTAAAAGGGTATTCCGGCAGACTGTCCACCCTTATTTTGAAATACTACTTGCATAATATGCATAAAAGATGTATTATTATGCAAGTAAACCGCATGATATGCCAGATGAAAGCAGAGAATGGACTGAAAAGGAGAGGCAAATTTTTAGAGACAGTTTTTTTAATGGAAATACTTTACTTCCTATAAAAGGTGGTATATCATAAAATGATATGGCATATGGCAGTACGTTACCATAGCATAGTAAAAATGAAAGGACTTGAGAAGAATTATGATTAAAGTCGGAATTATCGGAGCGACCGGATATGCAGGCGGGGAGCTTGTTCGTATATTAATGGGACATAAAGATGCAGAAATTAAATGGTATGGTTCCAAAAGCTATGTGGATCAGAAGTATGCAGATGTATACAGGAATATGTTCCAGATCGTAGATGCAAAGTGCATGGATGACAATATGGAAGAGCTGGCAGATCAGGTAGATGTGATCTTTACGGCAACGCCGCAGGGACTTTGTGCATCGCTGGTCAACGAGGAGATCCTGTCCAAGACGAAGATCATTGATCTGAGTGCAGACTTCCGCCTGAAAGATGTCAATGTATATGAAGAGTGGTATAAGATCGAACATAAAGCACCGCAGTATATTGATGAGGCAGTTTACGGACTTTGTGAGATCAACAGGGATCTGGTAAAATCCGCAAAGATTGTTGCAAATCCGGGATGTTATACAACCTGCTCGATCCTGACAGCTTATCCGCTTGCAAAAGAAGGTCTGATTGATATGAGTACTTTGATCATAGATGCGAAGTCCGGAACTTCAGGAGCAGGAAGAGGTGCAAAGCTTCCGAATCTCTATTGTGAAGTGAATGAGAATATCAAAGCGTACGGTGTTGCAACGCACCGGCATACACCGGAAATCGAGGAACAGCTTGGCTATGCATCCGGTGAGAAAGTGGTCTTGAACTTTACACCACATCTTGTGCCGATGAACAGAGGAATCCTTGCGACAGAGTATGCAACACTGAAAAAGAAAGTTACATATGAAGAAGTAAAGGCAGTTTATGATCAGTACTATGCAAAAGAAAAATTTGTCAGAGTGCTGGATCGGGATGTATGCCCGGAGACGAAATGGGTAGAGGGCAGCAATTATGTAGATATCGGATTTAAGATCGATCCGAGAACGAACCGCATCATTATGATGGGGGCGATCGACAATCTGGTGAAAGGTGCGGCAGGACAGGCAGTACAGAATATGAATCTTCTGTTCGGTCTTCCGGAGGATGAAGGACTGGAATTAGTTCCGATGTTCCCGTAAAGCGATAAAGGTGGTATATAGATGATACGTGTAATGACGATTGATGATTATGACGGAGTGTATGCACTGTGGAAAAAGATCAAAGGATTCGGAATCCGCAGTATTGATGATTCAAGAGAAGGTGTAGAGCGTTTCCTGAAGAGAAATCCGACGACCAGTGTGGTTGCCGTTGAAGATGGAAAGGTGGTTGGAAGTATCCTGTGCGGACATGATGGAAGAAGAGGCTGTCTGTATCATGTCTGTGTGGATGAGGCATACCGGAGACATGGGATCGGAAAAGACATGGTCGTATATGCCATGAAAGCATTGCAGGACGAGAAGATCAATAAAGTATCCCTGATCGCATTTACCCAGAATGATATAGGAAATGCGTTTTGGAATACGATCGGATGGACAGAGCGTTTGGATCTGAATTATTATGATTTTACATTGAATGAGGCAAATATAACTGCATTTAATGAGCAGTGAGAAAAGTCTGCCGGTCAGGTGGCAGTGAGGAGAAAGGAAGCGGATACGATGGAGATAATCAAAGGCGGAGTGACGGCTGCAAAAGGATTTGAGGCAGCGGCAGTGGCAGCACAGATCAAATATCAGGGACGTACGGACATGGCACTGATCTACAGTGAAAAGCCATGCAAGGTTGCGGGAACATTTACGACGAATGTAGTGAAAGCTGCACCGGTCAGATGGGACAGGCAGATCGTGGAGAATAAGCAGAAATCACAGGCAGTGATCATTAACTCAGGGATTGCCAATGCATGTACCGGTGTAGAGGGAATGATGTACTGCCAGGAGACAGCAAAAGAGGCGGCAAAGGTACTCGGAATCGAAGAAGCGGGCGTGCTGGTCGGATCTACCGGTGTGATCGGAATGCAGCTTCCGATCGACAGGATCAAAGCAGGTATCTCAGAGCTTGCAAAAGTGAAAAAGGCTGGCATTGAGAGCGGAACAGAAGCAGCAAAAGCGATCATGACGACGGATACAAAGAAGAAAGAGGTTGCTGTGCAGTTCCAGATCGGAGATAAGACGGTAACGATCGGCGGAATGGCAAAGGGATCAGGAATGATCCATCCGAATATGTGTACCATGCTTGCATTTATTACAACGGATGCAGTTATTTCAAGAAAAGCTCTGCAGAAAGCCATGAGCAATGATGTGGAAGAAACTTATAATATGATCTCGGTAGACGGAGATACATCCACGAATGATACGGCTCTTCTGCTGGCAAACGGAATGGCAGGAAATAAGAAGATCAAAAAAGGAACACCGGAATTTGAGGTATTCCAGGAGGCTCTTCATTATGTCAATGAGACACTGGCAAAGATGATGGCAGGAGACGGAGAAGGTGCTACGGCATTATTTGAAGTAAAAGTGGTCGGTGCGAAGACGAAAGAGCAGGCCAAGACTCTCGCAAAGTCGGTTGTCTGCTCCAATCTGACAAAAGCAGCGATCGCGGGACATGATGCCAACTGGGGAAGAATTTTATGTGCAATGGGATATTCGGGTGCAAAGTTCGATCCGGAAAAGGTAGATCTGTATTTCGAGAGTACAGCCGGAAAACTGCAGATCATCAAAGACGGAACAGCCGTGGACTACAGTGAGGAAAAAGCAACAGAGATCCTTTCACAGGAAAAGGTAACAGCAACGGCTGATCTGAAGGCAGGGGAAGCAGAAGCAACAGCCTGGGGATGTGACCTGACTCATGGATACATCGACATTAATGCAGATTACAGAAGTTAAGGAGAATTTGAAAAAATGAACGATAATATGCAGAAATATCTTGAGAAAGCAGAAGTCCTGATTGAGGCACTGCCCTATATCCAACGTTTTAACCGTAAGATCATTGTTGTGAAATATGGTGGAAGTGCCATGGTAGACGAAGAACTGAAACGTCATGTGATCGAAGATGTGACACTTCTGAAGCTTTGTGGATTCAAACCGATCATTGTGCATGGCGGAGGAAAAGAGATCAGTAAGTGGGTCGGAAAAGTCGGAAAGGAACCGCAGTTTATCAATGGCCTGCGTGTAACAGACGAAGAGACCATGGAGATCGCTGAGATGGTACTGGGACGTGTCAACAAAAGCCTTGTCCAGCTTGTAGAGAGCTTAGGTGTGCGGGCAATCGGGATCAGTGGAAAAGACGGAGAACTCCTGAAAGTAGAAAAGAAGCTTTCCAATGGAGAAGATATCGGATTTGTCGGAGATGTCAAGCAGGTCAATGCTCAGATCCTTTATGATCTTCTGGAAAAGGATTTTCTTCCGATCATCTGCCCAATCGGAATGGATGATGATTATAATACCTACAATATCAATGCAGATGATGCGGCATGTGCCATTGCACGTGCGATGCAGGTAGAGAAACTAGCATTCCTGACAGACATTGAGGGCGTTTACAAAGATCCGAAAGATCCGTCTACACTGATCTCAGAGCTGGAAGTCGAAGAGGCAAAGCATCTGATCGGAGATGGATATATCGGAGGAGGCATGCTTCCGAAGCTGCAGAACTGTATCGATGCCATTGAAAGCGGAGTATCAAGGGTACATATCATTGACGGAAGAATCCCACATTGTCTCCTCCTGGAGATCTTTACCAATAAGGGAATCGGTACAGCAATTTTGAGCAGGAAAGAAAGTAGGTATTACAATGGTGAACAGTAAGATACAGGCAGCAGAAGAAAATCTGATCCATGTATACAATCGTTTCCCGATTGCATTGGATCATGGTGAAGGAATGTATCTTTATGATACAGAAGGAAAAGAATATCTGGATTTTGCAGCAGGATTTGCAGTGTCAGGTCTCGGATATGACAATAAAGAACTGAATCAGGCATTAAAAGATCAGATTGACAAGTTATATCATACATCCAATCTTTATTATCATGAAAGCTGCGGAGAAGCTGCACAGGAACTGAACCGTATTTCAGGAATGGACAGAGTTTTCTTTACCAACAGTGGCGGAGAGGCAAATGAAGGTGCATTAAAAGCTGCAAGAAGATATGCCTATACAAAAAAGACCGGACGCTATGAATTTATTGCAATGAACAATTCTTTCCATGGAAGAAGCTTCGGTGCTGTATCAGTGACAGGACACGATTCCTACAGAGAACCGTTTGAACCGGTAGTTCCCGGAGTGAAATTTGCTACGTTCAATGATCTTGACAGTGTAAAGGCACTGGTGAGCGATAAGACCTGTGCAATCATTTTAGAGCCGCTTCAGGGAGAAGGTGGAATCAACCTTGCCACGCAGGAGTTCATGGAGGGAATCCGTAAGATCTGTGATGAGAATGGAATCCTGATGATCTGTGACGAAGTACAGTGTGGTATGGGAAGAACAGGTTCTATGTTTGCATGGCAGGGATTTGGAGTGAAACCAGATATCCTGACCATGGCAAAAGCAATCGGAAACGGAATCCCGGTAGGAGCCTTTGCAATGACGGAAGAAGTTGCAAAATATTCACTTCAGCCGGGTGACCACGGTGCAACTTACGGTGGAAATCCGCTGGCATGTACCGCTGTCAAAACTGTGATCAAGATTTTTGAACGGGATCATATCGTGGATCATGTTAATGCAGTAGCACCATATCTGACAAAGAGACTCGACGAACTGGTAGAGGAACTGGATTGCGTGACAGAGCGTAAAGGCAAAGGTCTGATGCAGGGAATTGTAGTGACGAAGCCACTTGCAGAAGTGAATAAGAGGGCGATCGAGGAAGGAATCCTGATCATCCAGGCACAGGGAAATGTGATCCGTTTTGTTCCACCACTGATCGTGGAAGAAAAGCATATTGATGAAATGATCGAAAAGCTGAAGCGGGCATTGGCTTAGAAGAAAACAGAAAAAAGAAACCGAAATGAATCTGCCCGGAAGTGAAAAGGGCGAATAAGAAACCGGCTGTCGTACATACTATTTAGTATCTTGCCAAAAAGGATACAAAAGGAGGTATGGGAAGATGGCCGGTTTTCTAATTGCACTTTTATCAGGTGCGTTGATGAGTGTGCAGGGCGTTTTTAATACGCAGGTGACCAAATCAACGGGGATCTGGGTGAGTAACGGCTGGGTACAGTTGTCTGCTTTTGCACTGTGCGTGGTGGTCTGGTTGGCAACGGGACGGGAATCAGTCTCAACTTTATGGGAGGTCAGACCGCATTATATGTTGTTGGGAGGAGTGATCGGGGCAGGGATCACATGGACAGTCATTCAGAGCGTTTCTGCCCTTGGACCCGCACGTTCTGCGTTATTGATTGTGATTGCACAGCTTGCGGTTTCTTATCTGATCCAGCTCTTCGGACTTTTCGGAATGGATCAGGAGCCATTCTCGTGGAAAAAGGCAGGAGGACTTCTTCTGGCGGTGGCAGGAATTATGATCTTTCAGCTTTCCGGTACAAAATAAGGAAAACAGGAAAATGCTTTTGTCAGATCTTACGATCGGTAACAAATGTAATACATCTGTAACAAAGCCTTAAATTTTCTATTGTAATTCTGACAGAAATTCGTTACAATATTTTTATCCGGCATACAAGGGGTGGCTCACAGTCAGAAGGATGTGAGGCAGATATGAAGAACGGATGGAAAAGATGGATCAGGGGATGGAGCCTGATCGTGATACTGTTATCAGTGTTATCAGTGTCAGGATGCAGTGTGTCAGAGGAGGACGGTCTGCAGGAAGTGACAGAAAAAGTATCTCAGGAACCGGAGGTATCGCAGAAAGATTCGGGAAAAAGTGAGGATCAGGAGAAGCCTGGTCAGACAGAAGGAGATACGGATACAGGGAGTAAAAAAAGTGCAGAGAAGAAGATCTGGGTCTATGTATGCGGGGCAGTCAATGCTCCGGGAGTTTACGAACTGAAAGAGGACGCAAGATTATATGAAGCGATAGAACTTGCCGGAGGTGTGAACCAGGAGGCGGCACCGGAAGTGCTGAACCAGGCAAGGGTACTGGCAGACGGAGAGCGGATTTATGTTCCAAAGCAGGATGAGGCAGAGTCTTATTCTTTGCAGGATCAGGGGTTGGAAAGTAACGCGGGAACAGCGGATACCAGGGGAAAGATAAATATTAATACAGCCGGAAAAGAGGAACTCATGACTTTGCCCGGTATCGGAGAAGCGAAAGCAGAAAAGATTCTGCGTTACCGGGAAGAGCATGGTGCATTTCGTTCCATTGAAGACGTGATGCAGATTGAGGGAATCAAAGAGGGAGTATTTAATAAAATAAAAGAAGATATTACAATATAGCAGCAAAAAGACGGGAAAGAAGAATATGAGCAAGAAGATTTTAGTTGTAGATGATGAAAAATTGATCGTGAAAGGAATCTGTTTCAGCCTGGAACAGGAAGGTATGGAAGTAGATTGTGCATATGACGGGGAAGAGGCACTGGAGTACGCAAAGAAGTGTGAGTATGATCTGGTTCTGCTGGATGTGATGCTTCCGAAACTGGATGGATTTCAGGTATGCCAGCAGATCCGGGAGTTTTCTGATATGCCGGTGGTTATGCTGACTGCAAAGAGTGAAGATATGGACAAGATCCTGGGACTTGAATATGGAGCAGATGATTATATCACGAAGCCGTTCAATATTCTGGAGGTGAAGGCAAGGATCAAGGCGATCATGCGGAGAACCGCCAAAAGAAAAGAAGAACCGGCTCAGAGTCCGATGCTTGTCAAAGGCAATATGAAGATCGACTGCGAGGGACGCAGAGTCTTTATCGGGGAGAAAGAGATCAATCTGACAGCGAAAGAATTTGATGTACTTGAGCTGCTGGCGATGAATCCGAACAAGGTCTACAGCAGGGAAAATCTTCTGAATCTTATCTGGGGATATGATTATCCGGGAGATGCAAGAACGGTTGATGTGCATATCCGTCGCCTGAGAGAAAAGATCGAGATGAATCCAAGTGAACCGAAATATGTACATACGAAGTGGGGAGTGGGTTATTATTTCCAGGGGTAAATTTACGGTCAGACTAAAAGATAATATTTTTAAAAATCTGAGATTCCGGGTATTCCTGGTTGTGATGCTTGCCGGACTGATTCCCGGCAGTGCAGCATTACTGGGAATTGTGAAGGTTTATGAGACCCGTGCAGTTGCCCTCCGTACAGCAGAGATCCAGAACCAGTGTACGATTGTGACGAATCAGATGAGTACGAATCACTATTTTTCTGATACATCTTCAGAAGTGATCAATTCGGATCTGATCCAGTTGACAAACATCTATAACGGACGGGTTATGGTGATTGACGAAGATCTCAATGTAGTGAAAGATACTTACGGACTGGATGAGGGCAGGATGGATGTATCGGAAAATGTGATCCGGTGCATGAAGGGAGAAAGCACGAACAGTTACGACAAAAAGAATCATTATATTGAAGTGACTGCACCGGTGACAGAAATCGGAAGCAGACATACGATCGGTGTGATGGTGGCGAGTGTATCTACAGACAGCATCGAGGACTCTATTCATATCCTGTATACCCAGGGAGGACTGATCATCGGATTATGTATGATCCTGCTTGCGATTGTTGCGGTTATATTTGCAGACAGGGTAGTAAGACCATTGCGGAAGATTACTTCAGCGATTGAGAATGTCAGTGCAGGGTACAGTGACGATATCCTCCATGTAGATACTTATACAGAGACGAAAAATATCAGTGAGTCGATCAATAAGATGATGGGACGGCTGAAGCTTCTGGATGATTCAAGAGAAGAGTTTGTATCGAATGTATCTCATGAGCTGAAGACACCGATGACTTCAATGAAAGTCCTGGCAGATTCTCTGCTGGAGCAGGAAAATGTTCCGGTAGAGATGTATCAGGAGTTCATGGGAGATATAGCAAAAGAAATCGACCGTGAGAATAAGATCATTACAGATCTGTTATCTCTTGTAAAGATGGACAAGAAAGGGCAGACACTGAATATTGAGTCCATGAATATCAATAATCTGTTAGAGCAGATCCTGAAACGGCTCAGACCGATCGCCCAGCAGAAGAATGTTGAGATTGTAATGGAGAGTTTCCGCCCTGTTACGGCTGAGATTGACGAGACAAAATTCTCACTTGCGATTTCCAATTTAGTAGAAAATGCGATCAAATATAATCGTGACAATGGCTGGGTGCATGTCTCACTGAATGCGGACCATAAGTTCTTTTATATAAAAGTAGAAGATTCAGGGATCGGAATACCGGAAGAAGATCAGGCTTATATTTTTGAACGGTTTTATCGCGTGGATAAATCCCATTCAAGAGAAATCGGAGGAACAGGTCTGGGTCTGGCAATCGCAAGAAATGCAGTGATCGTGCATCGTGGCTCGATCAAGGTGTACAGTGCAGAGGGAGAGGGAACAACATTTACAGTGCGGATTCCTCTGATCTATGCGGCATCATAGGAGGGCATATATGAAAAGGAAAAAGAAAAAAGCTCTTATTCTGAGTGTCTTCATGATCCTGCTGCTGGCAGCCTGCTCAAGCAGAACGAATGTCAGGGACGGGGATGATTATATCTACTGTCTGAATCCGGACAAGACCGGACTGGTGAAAGTCAGTTATGAGGTTCAGGGGGAGGATGTAGTCGAAGAGGCGAAAGACATTTTGAGGGAAATGCAGAAGCCGGCCGACGAGACCCGGTATACACCGGCTATTTCCAAAAAGATCAAAGTACAGGACTGCAAACTCAGGGGAAGTATCCTGGATGTTGATTTCAATAGCGAATACAGATCGGTAAAACCACTGGAAGAAAAGCTGATGCGTGCAGCAATCGTCCAGTCGCTTCTGAGACTGGACGGAGTGAATGCAGTCAGTCTTTCTGTAGACGGCGAACCGTTGAAAAATGCAGACGGAGCGGTGATCGGTCTGATGAATGAGGATGATTTTGTAGAGAATACCGGATCTTCTTTAAGCTCCTATCAAAGTGGAACGCTGACTTTGTATTTTGCAAATAAAAAAGGGGATAAGCTGGTCGAGCAAAAGATGGATGTCCGTTACAGTAGTAATGTCCCAAAGGAAAAGCTGATCGTGGAGAAGCTCATGCAGGGTCCGACGGGGAACGGGGCGTACCCGACGATCAATCCCGATACGAATCTGCTGAGTGTTACGATCAAGGATCATGTATGTTATGTAAACTTTGACAGTACCTTTCTGACGAGTGTGTATGATGTACTGCCTGAGATCACGATCTATTCTCTGGTGGACTCCATCATAGCGGGAACAGAAGCCACGCAGGTACAGATCACGATCAATGGAGAGACAAAGGCTGTCTATATGGAAAAGATCGATCTTTCGCAGCCTTTGGAAAAAGATATGGACTGGGTCGCAGTAAATGACGACGAATGATCAAAAGAAAATTAGTAATGGCATGTCTGTTTGTACTGGCCGTTCAACTGGCTCGTGTCTGCCTGCTGGCAGATACGAAAGACCAGCAGATGACCCTGGCAGAAGAAATTCCTGACGGAACAGAGGTTTCCGTCAGTGGTACAGTGGAGTGGGTCAGGGAAAAAGAAAAGATAACGGCAGTCTGTCTCAGAAAAAATCAGGTGAGATACGCCGGAACCATTCTGAAAGAATCGAAATTAGTGGTCTGTATCAGACCGGATCAGCTAAAAGAACAACTGAATATAGGAGATAAAGTGATCGCGGAAGGGGAGAAGGAATCTTTTGATGCAGCACGCAATCCCGGTAATTTTGATCAGAAAGAGTATTACAGAAAGCAGGGTATTCATGTAAAGGTCAGGGCGGATACGCTGGAGAAACAATCGGAAAAATCTTTGCTGTATGACCGGATAAAAAATGAAATGTGGAAGTGGAGAAAAAAACTTTCAGGACAGCTTCAGACAAAGATGGGATCTTATTATGGCGGGACGATGAGTGCCATTTTACTGGGAGAAAAGAGCGGGCTGGATGAGGAGATGCGGAAACTGTATCAGAAAAATGGAATGGGACATCTTCTTGCGATTTCTGGCCTGCATATGTCATTGATCGGAATGGGACTCTATTCCTTTCTGCGAAAAGCCGGTACTTCCTTTTTCACTGCGGGGATGGCGGGCAGTAGTTTCCTGTTATTGTATACCGGGATGACAGGGAATGGAATTGCAAGTCAGAGGGCATGGATTATGTTTGCAATGCGAATGGGAGCAGAAATAACTGGAAGAGAATACGATGCACTGACCGGACTGGCAGCAGCCGCAGTATGGATCTGCCTGAGACAGCCGTTGTATCTGACAGATGCGGGATTTTTACTTTCTTTTGGTGCAATTTTGGGGATAATTCTGATAGAACCGGTGTATGCGGGGGAAAAAGCGGAGAAGGAAAAGAAGGAGCGGGAAAAGAAGCCGGTTTTCCTGAAAGGACTTTCAGCAAGTTTTGCAGTGAATACGGTACTGATGGGACCGGTACTCTGGTTCTATTATGAGATTCCGGTATACTCGGTCATTCTCAATCTGGTGGTAATCCCGCTCCTGCCGGTTGCCATGGGAGCAGGGCTTTTGGGGTTGGGAATCCTCCGGTTTTCAGAACGGGCAGGTGGTGGATGTCTGAATCTCTGCAAAGCAATTCTGTGGATCTATGACAGAATCGGAGAACTGGCTGCCCGGCTGCCTGTCAGCCGGTGGGTTACAGGAAAACCGCCACTGTATCTGCTTGTGCTTTACTATGGGCTGATACTATGGATCTGCATCTGGTTTTACCGGCTGAAAGAACGAAGAACAGAAAAGGAACAAAGAAAAACAAAATCGAGAGAAAGATGGGTGGGGGTGCCGGGAATCCTGCTGGTGTGTCTTAGTGTACTGCTGCCAGGAAGCTGCTGGCTGATGCATCAGGTGCAGGGGCAGGTCACAGTGACAGTACTGGATGTGGGGCAGGGAGATGGAATCTGTATCCGGATGCCGGGAGGAAAGAACTGTCTGATAGATGGTGGAAGCAGTGATGTCAGTTCCGTCGGAGCATACCGGATCGAGCCATATCTCCTTTATTGTGGAATCAGAAACATTGATTATGCATTTGTGAGTCATGGAGATGAGGATCATATCAGCGGAATCCGTGAACTGCTGCAAGATCAGAAGCTTGGGATCGGAATCAGGACGTTAGTACTTCCGGCAGAAAAATACTGGGATGAGAAATTAAAAGAGCTTGCTGTGCTGGCGGCAGAAAATGGAACAAGGATCGCAGAGATACATGCCGGAGAGCAGGTCGTGGACGGAACAGGAGAACAGAAGATGAGCCTTCGATGCATCGGCCCGGAAATGGTACTTTCCGAAAGCGGAAATGCTGCATCCATGGTACTGCAGGCAGAATATGGAAACTTTTCAATGCTTCTGACCGGAGATGTGGAAGGAGCAGGGGAGAAACAACTGGTCAAAAGTGGAAGACTCGGAAAATGCAGGATACTGAAAGCAGCACATCACGGTTCAAAAAATTCAGGTACAGAAGAGTTCCTTGATGCAGTTGAGCCGCAGATTGTTTTAATTTCAGCAGGACGGGGAAACCGTTATGGTCATCCACATGAAGAAACGCTGGAACGGTTAAAAAGCAGAAACTGTCAGGTTTATTCAACACAGCAGTGTGGAGCTGTCACGATCCAAAGTGATGGAAAGAAACTGTTTTTCAGCAGAAAATGTGGTGGCGGTGGCAGTGACTGAGGAAAAATATCTTGCGTGATATCCCTTGTCAAACTGTCTGTTTATCTTATATAATAGAAGAGCTATGAAAAAGTTGAATGAAGATTTTAAGAGTGGAAAATTTGAGCAGGTATATCTTTTATATGGTGAAGAGGGATACCTGAAGAAGCAATATAAAAAGCGGTTTATCAAGGCGATGATCCCGGAGGGCGATACGATGAATTATGCCCATTATGAGGGAAAGAATATTCCGGTCAAAGAGGTGATTGATCTGGCTGAGACGATGCCTTTTTTTGCGGAAAAAAGGCTCATCGTATTTGAAAATACCGGATTTTTCAAGACTGCGGCAGGAGCAGAACTGGCAGATTATATCAAAGAGATGCCGGAGACAACCTATTTTATTTTTGTAGAAGAGGAAGTCGACAAGCGGAATAAGCTTTATAAGGCTGTGAATACAAAAGGATACGCAGCCGCACTGACCATGCAGGATGAAGAGGTCCTGAAAAGGTGGATCGGGCAGATCTTACGCAGAGAAGGAAAAGAAATGTCCGGAGCGACCATCTCTTATTTCCTTGGAAAAGTCGGAACGGATATGGAAAATATCCAGAGAGAGCTGGAGAAAGTCATATGCTATGGGATTGACAAAGCTACACTTACCAGGGAAGAGATTGATGCAGTGTGTGTAACGCAGCTTTCCAACCATATTTTTGATATGGTGGATGCGGTAGCGGCGGGGAATCAGAGAAAGGCACTGGATCTTTATTATGAGCTGATCGCACTGAAAGAACCGCCGATGCGGATTTTGTATATGCTGACGAGGCAGTACCGAAGCCTTTATTTTGTAAAAGCATTGATGAATCAGGGGTATGGGAAAAAAGAAATTGCATCCAAAGCCGGACTGCATCCGTTTGTAGTCGGGAAAAGTATGGTACAGTGTAAGCGGTTCAGGATGGGACAGCTCAGGCAGAGTATGGAAGAAGGAGCCGGACTGGAACAGGCTGTGAAGACCGGAACTTTAAGTGAAAATCTGGCGGTGGAACTTTTTATAGTGAAGCAGTCAGAAAAGAGATAAGATGGAGGGCGAACATTGTCAACGATTGATCAGAATCATATAAGGAACTTTTGTATCATTGCACATATCGATCATGGAAAATCCACACTGGCAGACCGTATCATTGAGATGACGGGACTGCTCACAAGCCGTGAGATGCAGTCACAGGTGCTGGATAATATGGATCTTGAGAGGGAGCGTGGAATCACGATCAAGGCACAGGCAGTGCGTACAGTTTACCGGGCAGACGACGGAGAGGAGTATCTTTTCAATTTGATTGATACACCGGGACATGTGGATTTTAATTATGAAGTTTCGCGAAGTCTGGCGGCCTGTGACGGAGCAATCCTGGTAGTCGATGCGGCACAGGGGGTTGAGGCTCAGACGCTGGCAAATGTATATCTGGCACTGGATCATGATCTGGATGTGATGCCGGTCATCAACAAGATTGATCTGCCAAGTGCAGAGCCGGAGCGTGTAAAAGAAGAGATTGAGGATGTCATTGGAATTGATGCGGAAGATGCACCGTTGATCTCAGCGAAGACAGGACTGAACGTGCATGAAGTCCTGGAGCAGATTGTGAAAAAGATTCCGTCACCGGTAGGAGATCCGGATGCACCACTGCAGGCACTGATCTTTGATTCTAAATATGATTCTTATAAAGGAGTCATTGTCTTCTGCAGGATCAAAGAGGGAACGGTCAGAAAGGGAACTCCGCTGCTGATGATGGCGACCGGGGCGAGAGCTGAGGTTGTGGAAGTCGGAACATTTGGTGCGGGACAGTTCATTCCATGCGATGAACTGGAAGCAGGAATGGTCGGATATATTACGGCAAGTCTGAAAAATGTAAAAGATACCCGTGTGGGAGATACGATCACGAATGCAGAGCGGCCATGTGCTGAACCATTGCCGGGATATAAAAAAGTAAATCCTATGGTTTATTGTGGACTGTATCCTGCAGATGGAGCTAAATACCCGGATCTGAGAGATGCACTTGAAAAGTTGCAGCTCAATGATGCAGCATTGCAGTTTGAGGCAGAAACTTCTGTTGCATTGGGATTTGGATTCCGTTGTGGATTTTTAGGACTGCTTCATCTGGAGATCATTCAGGAGCGTCTTGAGAGAGAATATAATCTGGATCTTGTAACAACTGCACCGAGTGTTATTTATAAGATCCATAAGACAAACGGGGAAGTGATTGACCTGACAAATCCGACCAATATGCCTGATCCGGCAGAAATTGAATATATGGAAGAACCGATGGTAAAGGCGGAGATCATGGTAACATCTGAATATATCGGAGCCATCATGGATCTTTGTCAGGAACGTCGCGGAGTTTATCAGGGCATGGAATATATCGAAGAGACAAGAGCTGTGCTGACCTATCATCTGCCATTAAATGAGATTATTTATGATTTCTTTGATGCATTGAAATCGCGTTCCAGAGGTTATGCATCCTTTGATTATGAAATGCTGGGATATGAGCGTTCAGAACTGGTGAAACTGGATATCCTGATCAATAAAGAAGAAGTGGATGCACTTTCCTTTATTGTTTTTGAGGGAAGTGCTTATGAACGTGGAAGAAAGATGTGCGAGAAGCTGAAAGAAGAAATCCCACGTCAGCTCTTTGAGATCCCGATCCAGGCAGCAGTCGGAAGTAAGATCATAGCACGTGAGACAGTAAAAGCAATGAGAAAGGATGTTCTTGCCAAGTGCTACGGCGGTGATATTTCCCGTAAGAAGAAACTTCTGGAGAAGCAGAAGGAAGGTAAAAAGAGAATGCGTCAGGTAGGAAATGTTGAGATTCCGCAGAGTGCATTTATGAGTGTCCTGAAGCTGGACGATAACTAAAAAAAGTATTGATCTGAAGTTTATATGAATTTATGAATAATATGAAAAAAAGAGATTTGGAACTGTATCTTCACATTCCTTTCTGTGTAAAAAAATGCAACTACTGTGATTTTTTCTCAGCAGCAGGAAGCAGAGAAGAGCAGGAAGCATATGTGCAGGCAATGATACAGGAAATACGCGGTTATAAAGACAGTCTTCACTCTTATGAGGTGAAGACTGTCTTTCTCGGAGGAGGAACACCATCCCTTCTGTCAGAAAGGCAGGCAGAAGAGCTTTTTCAAAGTCTGTATGATAGTTTTACAATTCAGAAAGATGCTGAGATCACGATGGAAGTGAATCCTGGTACAGTGAACCTGGAAAAGCTGAAGCAGTATAAAGCAGTAGGTGTGAACCGTCTAAGTCTTGGGTTACAGTCAGCCCGGAATGAAGAACTGCAAAGACTGGGAAGAATACACACGTATGAAGATTTCCTTGCTACGTGGAACTTTACAGAAAAGGCAGGATTTGAGAACCGGAATATTGATCTGATGTCGGCACTTCCGGGACAGACGATGGAGTCATGGGAAGATACGCTGGAAAAAGTGATCGCTCTTGAACCGGAGCATATATCGGCATACAGTCTGATCCTGGAAGAGGGAACAAGATTTTATCATTGGTATCAGGAAGGAAAGTTTGATTCCGGTGAATGGAAACTCCCGTCGGAGGAAGAAGAATATCGGATGGGGGAATGGACAATAGAACGGCTTGCAAAGGCGGGAATGGAACGTTATGAAATTTCAAATTATGCAAGAACAGGACAGGAATGCAGGCATAACCTGGGGTACTGGGACAGAGTGGAGTATCTTGGGATTGGTGCAGGTGCATCCTCTCTTCTCAGAAACAGAAGGTTTTCACATATAAGGAACAGAAAGACTTATATAGAAGCAATCCATGAAAAACAACCCATTGAAACAGAGGAAGAACTTTTGTCAGAAGAGTCTCAGATGGAAGAATTTATGTATCTGGGCTTACGGAAAGTGAATGGAATTTCAAAAGAAAAATTTGAGCGAACCTTTCAGAAACCGATCAGTGAAGTATATGGAACTGTCATAGAACACTTCCAGGCAGAACATTTATTAGAATGTAAGGGAGATCGCATTTTTCTGTCTCGCAGAGGGATGGATGTAAGTAATTACGTGCTGGCGGAGTTTTTGCTGGGAGAATAAATTTGTAGTTGTTGGGATGATACGCTTGTAAAGCAAAAGACTTCTTTATGGCGAAGCGGACGCGGAAAGCAGGGATATTCCTTCGCGGTGCAGGCCCGCTTTACCTCAGCCCGTTGACCGTTTGTAACTCGAAAGTGGAAATCTTCG